>Ga0207648_10000008_pt1 | contig 208822 bp, 179 predicted proteins | sample KBSMisM32_FD_184310 | JGI IMG/M metagenome (GOLD analysis project Ga0207648, IMG submission 184310) | Miscanthus rhizosphere microbial communities from Kellogg Biological Station, Michigan, USA - KBS Miscanthus M3-2 (SPAdes) (version 2) | ecosystem: Host-associated > Plants > Roots >...
AACGTGATCCCCATCGCCACGATGATCCATCGCAGGTCCGGCGCATGGAAGAAAGCGGCCACCAACGGTGCGGCGAGCGCGGAAAGTCCCCAAAGCGAGGCGCCGAGGGCGAGGGAGACGCCACCGACAGCGGCGATCTGGGGTTCCGTAAGGTCGCGCCGCCGCACCACTGCGGCACCCAGTCCGAACTCATTGATCAGCTGGACCAGGCCAGCGTAAAGTGTCGCCAGTCCGAACAACCCATAATCAGATGGACTGAGGATCCGAGCGACGACCAGGGTCGCGGCCCAGCTGAGTACCTGGGTTGCCCACTTGAGACCTCCGGTCCACGCTACGCCGTGCAGCAAGGCCCGATCGACGGCACGCCTGTCATGCGCGCCGGGGTGATCGGATCGAGGAGTGGTCTCCGCTTGAGTTGCCAATGGTTCCTTGAGGTGGTGAAGCGCCCCCGCGAGCGCAAAATGAAGGCCAGCAATACTTTGAGTCAGGAGCCTGGGCTGGATCCAGTCTGGTCGGGAGGCTCCGTGTAAGATAATGCCAGACAACCGATTAGCTGAGGGGCATTAACCTGGGCGCCCGGGCCACGCCCGGAGGACATGGCACCAAGCCTGCACTACCGTGGCGACCTTCGGACTAGCCTAACCCCAGATCGAGAGCAGCCTCATTGCTGACACGTCTCGCGAAGTCCCTGACCAGCAGATGGCAGGACCTGCGTCAACATCCGCTGCTCAATCCCGAAGGCCGGCGCGAGCTCCGCAAGGAGCTGGCGGGTGGTCATCCGGCCGAGGCCAGCCATCGCCCTCATCTCGTGGAGGCCATCGAGTGGCTCGCTCGGGCACAGGACGGGACTCCGGATGACGGATTTGCCCGCGGGTACAGCGTTCTCTACAGCCGGTACTTCGGCAATCAGGGATGGCAGCCCTCCTACCCTGAGACGACCGGCTACATCATCCCGACTCTGCTGCACGCGTCACAACATCTCGAACGGCCCCAACTCGCCGAACGGGCCCTGCGTGCTGCTCGCTGGGAAATCGAGGTCCAGCTCGAATCCGGGGCGGTGCAGGGAGGAGTCATCGGCGAAGGCCGTTCCCCCGCGGTCTTCAACACCGGACAAGTCATGTTCGGCTGGCTCGCGGCCTTCGAGGAAAGCGGAGCTTCCCAATTTGCCGACGCGGCCATCCGGGCTGGGCGATACCTCGTCTCGGTGCAGGATCCCGATGGCCACTGGCGGAAGGGAAACTCTCAATTCGCCCGGGGCGACGCGACTCTGTACAACGCCCGAGTCTCCTGGGCACTCGCCGAAACCGGGGTGACCCTTCAACAGCCGGATTTCACCGAGGCCGCCCGCCGCAACCTGCGGGCGGTGGCAAACATGCAGTATGAGAACGGCTGGTTTCCGCACTGCTGTCTCACCGATTCCAGCCGGCCGTTGCTGCACACGATCGCGTATACGGTGCGTGGCCTGCTCGAAGGCGGCCGAGTGCTGAACGATCCGGAGATCCTCGCCGCGGGTCAGCTCGCGGCCCGTCACCTTATGGAAGTCGTTCGGGAGGACGGCTGGATGCCGGGGCGTTTCCGCCAGGATTGGTCGGGCGCGGTATCCTGGAGCTGTCTGACCGGGGAAGCCCAGATGGCGAACAACTGGATGCGTCTTCACCTGATCACCGGCGACGCCAGCTGGCTCGAGCCGGTGCCTCGCGTGTTGCAGTTCCTGAAGCGAACCCAGAACCGGACCTCGCGCGATGTGGGATTGCGAGGAGGCATCAAGGGTTCCGCCCCGATGAGCGGAGACTATGGCCGCAACGAGATTCTGAACTGGGCCACCAAGTATTTCGCCGATGCCCTCATGCGGGACGAGGAGGGGTCCGCAGGAAGTCCAGGAGAGGGAGTGTTTCGCCTGGCGTAGAGCGGGGGGAATTGGAGATTGAAGATTTCAGATTGTCCAAACCATACTGCCGTCTCGCACCTTTCATGCCTTCGCCGACTGCACGATCCGCCTGGGGCGAAACCCAGCGGTGCCCCTCCTTGCGGACCAGAAAAGGTGATGGGGAATCCTCGGCCAGCACCGGCTCGGGTGCTGTTCGATTGTCTGAACCTTGGTACCTCGAATCGCCAATCCCTCGGGTGATCCACTATTTTGGTCACCTGCAGCCTCTCAAGCATCGGGTTCTTTGGCGCCGCCGACTCAACCACCTCAGCGGCGCCGCCGACTAACCCTGCGCACCCATTGCGTCGTTCATCGAAAGGTCCGGATGGCCGCGAACCGGATGTGCGCCCTGCTCATCCCAAGTACCTCGGCGCCGTTGCATCGCGAATTCCCGGCAGTGGAGGAGAACTTCGCTGCTGCGACTGGGACCCTCCACCCCAAATAGGCCCTACCTCTTGCGATCGCTCCTCCGGCGGGTGATGCACCGCTTCATCCCGGCGCAATTCCACGACCCGGTCGGCCTCACGAAGCGATTGCTCAAGAGCGGCGACCCTGCAGCGCTCTTCGCCATGAGGCTGGCGGCCGCGGGCCCTCTCTGCGCGCCCCTGGATTTCCTGCTCGAGCCTTTCGAGCGCCAAGCCTACCAGTCGGCGCCCCCTCGCCGGTTGCCCGTTATTCTGGTCTGTGGACCGCCGCGGTCCGGGACCACCCTGCTGCTGCAGGCACTGATCCAGAACCTCCCTGTTGCCTACTTCAACAACCTCACGGCGCTATTCCCCCGCTCGCCGATTACCGCCAATCGGCTGTTCTCACGGTTCATATCGCGAAGTCCGATGGGTTTTCGGAGCTACTACGGGCGCACTGATCATTTGTCGGGCTCTAACGACGGGTTACAACTGTGGGACCGCTGGCTGGGTGCCGACCGGACTCATCCCCCGGCGGAACTGAGGCCGGCGCAGCGGGAGGCGATGGTCAAGTTCTTCAATGCGTACGAGGCTTGGAGTGGGCTACCGCTGGTGGCGAAGAACAACAACCTCAACGCCAGCGCGAGTCTCGTGGCGGAGGTGCTTCCCGACTGTTACTTCCTCTGCCTCACTCGCGAGCCGGTGTTCCTCGCCAGAGCTTTGCTTCGTGCCCGAAGGGACATTCATGGGCGTGAGGATGAGGGCTACGGACTGACGGCACCAGGCGGCCACTCGGCTGATCCAGTCGAGGATGTCTGCCGCCAGGTGATCTTCCTCGAACAGTTGAGCCTGAAGCAGCAGGCGCGCATCGGACCGACCCGATTCCGCTTGATTTCCTATGAGGGTTTCTGTCGCGCTCCGGCTGCCACGCTCAAGCTCGTTGCGGAGGAGATGCTACATCTGCCGGTTCCTCCGGCTGGGTTTCCTAATCTTCCGTCAGGGTTCGAGCCGACAAACCGCGCATCCGACGACCACGCCCTGTTGGCCAGCCTTGAGCACACCCTCAGTCTGCTGCGCGCCGCCGCCGCCCAGCCCAGGGAATCCGGACCATGAAGACACGGCACGCCGAGATCGGGTTCGTGCTTGCGCTTCTGGTCATTGTTCTGGTGCCGAGGTTGGTTCGGCTCTCTGCTGATCCTCCCTTGGATTTTCAAACCGGATACCAGCCGGACGAAGGCGCCTGGGCACATAACGCTCGTCAGCATGTCCTGTTCGGCCGCTGGGTGATGGACGAACACAACCCAGGCCTGTTTGCCGCCCCTTTGTATACCCTTGTCCTGGCGGGCGTCTACCGGCTGGCTGGGGTTGGTCTCCTCGAGACTCGTCTGCTGAGCGCCATCGCGGGAACCCTGACATGTCTCCTCTTGTACGGCCTGCTTCGGACGGAGCGTACGCGGCACGAGTCGATGCCTCCGGTGCTGCTCCTGGGCGGCAGCTACTTCATGTTGAGCAACAATCGTGTGGGCTTCACGGAATCGCTCCAGCTCGTGTTCATCATTGCAGCATGTCTGGCTGTGCTTCGCGCCGCCCGGAGCCCGAGGTGGGGAGTTCTGGGTGGGGTCTGCTTCATTGCTTCGCTGCTCGCGAAGCCTTCGGCCGTCGTCCTGGCGCCGATTTTCCTGGGCTTTTGGATTCTTCACCGAGTCTTTGCGCCAAGGGACGACGCATTGCCCCGGTTCTCTCTCCAGAGCGTGACCTGGTTCGCGCTCGGGGCCGGTGTTACTACCCTCATCGTATTTCTGTCCCTGGTCCGGCCGAATTGGGAGTCCATCCTGCAGCAGCTGAGTATCAGCACACGAAATGTCTACGGCGCCGCAGCTGGCGAGGACCGGCCCCGGCTTGTTCTGTTCGGCTGGGAAGGCCTCGGCATGACCCTGAACCTGTTCTGGACCCAGTGTCTAGTGTTGCTGGCGGCCGCAGGGGCGCTGCTGATCGCTCGGCTGGGCAAGGCACTTCCAAGGCGGCCTGACCTTCTTGAACTCTTATGTTGGTCCTGGGTCGTGGTCGGGCTGTTGTTTCTCGCCTCCCAAGGCTATCAGCCTGACCGCCGCTTTCTCTTCCTGCTGCCGCCGATTGCCGTTCTCGCCTGGCAGGCGGCGTCCGAAGGGGCGTTGCGCGTTCCTGCTCGCGAGGAGTGGCGCGGACCTGGCGCCGATCGGCACTCAATGGTGTTGGGGGGATTTCTGGGGGCGGCTGTCGCGTTCTACGCGTACCCCGCGCTCAATCACAAAATCCTCCCGGCTCTTACTCTCAGCCAGATACTGCCGCTGCAGACATGGTCCGGGGGATGGGTAGTGACCGCCGGACTGGTGCTCGGGGCAGTGCTTGGTCCGGTTGCGCGGCGGGTGCTGCCTCATTCCTCGCACCGGCTGCCGACGGCCCTCTTCGTCATTCTGTTCCTACTCACCGATCCGCTTCGATTTGGGATGTACATCTCCCGGCCTGGCTATGGAGGTCGGGATGCCGCGCGAGCCTTGTCCCGGGTGACCAGGAATTGGAGCCCGTCCGATCGCGTCGTGGTGGGGAACTCTGCCTACACGCTGGCGCTGGAAACCGACCTGTTCGCCTTCAACATCCGGCGACGAGAGGAGACCGGCGACTACGAGAATCTCGATGGCTGGGATCGGTTTCATCCGGCGATTGCCGTGGTCACGGCCTGGCGGGGTAGACCGGTGCAGGACCCACTACAGCTGCCAATCGTGAGGGGAATCCGGGTTCACGGCATGGTGTTGTGCCGGGAAGTTCCCTTAAGCTACGATGCCAAAAGGCAGCCCGCCCGGGTTGCTCGCTACTACGTGCGCCCCGAACTGCTTGAGTCCTGCACGGCGGATTAGCCTCGCCGGCTGAGCTGCCTAGCGCGTTGCGGCTCCCACATCGTCATCCTGCCATGCCCCGGCACGACTCGCCGCCACGAGCCGGGACTCGAGACCTTCGTCTGAGTCGGGCGATACTACCCGCCCGGCGTCAACGATCCGGCAGCCGGTGGGACAGGTCGCCGCGATACGCTGCACCTCGCTGAACCGGACTCGGTTGAATTCGGTATCAGCGTAGCGCGCGTTGAGGAAGCGAACCAGGCCCTGCACCTCGTTGGCGACGCCAGTCTCAACCGATTTGAATCCGCGATACACCGCTTCCACCAGCGCGGCGGACGGTGTCGTTCGTCCACGACCGATTCCCCCGTGGCGCAACTCGCCAAAGTCCGCCGCTCGGGGGAACAGATTGCAGGCATCCAATACCCCACTGAGGCTTGCGCCGAGGTCACGGATCTCGGCCCAGCCATCCGCGTAGACCTTGTGGGGCGTGCAAAAGACCACTACCTCGGCGCCGGCCAGGGCGAGAGGAAGCTCCCGGGTAAACTGTTCGGTAATGCCGAATCGCCGAAGGTTCTGGTCTTCGGGATACACGTAAGGGTCATGTAGCATGAACTCGATCCCACGCTCCCTGAGCACCCGAGTCAGGTACAGGGCAGGGGAGTTTCGGGTGTCCTCCGAGTTCCCGCGGTATGCGGCTCCCAGTAAGGCAATCCGGCGACCTTTGAGCGAGCCCAGGGTCTTCTCGGCTTGCGCCAGGGTGACAGCGGGAGACTCATCGTTGATCCGCCGAGCCTCGAGGATGAGCGAACCCCTGGTATCCCCCGCCGCCTCGAGGGCCCGCCACCAGAGAAGGATTCCGTCCTTCGGCAGGCAGTGTCCGCCAACGCCAAGCATAGGCACCAGGAGACCACCGGTAGGGATTGCCTGGCCGTCGGCCGATGCCTGGTCGGTCTGCTGGGCGCGGGTGTTGACCTGGTCCCGCAACTGATAGAAATCGAGGTCCCGCGCGTCGCAGTAACGCACCACCTCGGTGGCATAGGCGATCCGCACATCGCGGTACGCGTTCTCCAGCGTCTTCACCACTTCGGCCGTCATGCTGTTCGTAGCGTGCAGCTTCCCTCGTGTCACGATCCGTGAATAGATCCGCCGGATCAGACCCGGGGTCTCAGGGTGCAGTCCCGCAATGATCTTGTCCGAGTCGGCCACCCGCTCCACCAGCCGTCCCGGCATGACCCGGTTTGGGCTGTTGCCAAGAAGGATGTCTCGTCCCTCGACCAGCCCCTGGCGCGCGAAATGGTCCCGTATGACGGTTGCCATCGAGGAGGGGGCAAGCGTCGACTCGAACACAATGACTGGGATGTTCGCCGCCGGCTTCTGCTTCAGCGCGGCGGCGATTCCGGTCAACGCTTCAAACAAGGGACCATAGTCCGGCTCATTGCCCTTTTTGTCGGTCTGCACCGAGACCAGAATCAGGTCGGCATCGGAAAGCGCACCGTAATCGTGTGCTGCCGCAAGCAGTCCGGCTTCAACCGATTCTTTCACGATCCGGTCGAGATCGGGTTCAACGCCGCCGATCGGGGAGCGGCCCTGGTTGATCGCATCCACCTTCCAGCCGGACGTAGGTGAGTTGCGCTGGACGACAACCACTCGTGCCGGCTCGGCTGAGCCCTCACGAATTCTGGCATGGGCCAGCATGGCGGCCATCGGCATCCCGACGATGCCGGGGCCGACAACGGCAATCTTGTTCACCGTCCAACGGGGCGGATCCAGTGTCAGTGGCATTTCTGTTCAGGTATCCAGTTCGGGCGAAACTCTGATCGATTGCGGTGCTGCGTTGTCGCCGTTCGAGAGCCGTCCGGTCGCCGTGTCGACCTGTCGTTCCATCACCCGATCCGCCCCGACCGCCCTGTGAGCCTGTTCCGACTCGTCAATGAACGTCCGGAACCACAGCTCGAGATTCAACAACCCCCACAGTCGCCGGCTGAATGCGGTTTCATAGTCCATCAACTTCCGGACTTCCTCGGCGTCGAAGATTCCGCGCTCGCGGCAGGAACGTGAGAGCAGGATATCGGAAAAGAACTGGCGGGAACGTCCCCGAGCCCACAGGTGCATGGGAACGGGGAAACCCATCTTGTCCTTGCGCTGGAAGATGCTCTTGGGAACCAGGTCCTTCACCGCCCGCTTGAGGATGAACTTCAGTTCTCCTCCCTTGAACTTGAGCCGGGGCGGCATGCTGGTGACCAGATCGACCAGCCGGTGGTCGAGCAGCGGAACCCTGGATTCCAGGGATGAAGCCATGCTGACCCGGTCCTCAACCTGCAACAAGGCGGGCAGGCCGGTGACCAGGTCATAGTGGGTCATCTTGTTGTAGTACGAGAGTGTCTTCGGATGGTTGAACACGTCCTGGAAGCGTGAGAACAGAGCTGCTCCATCGTAGTGGGCCCGAAATTCCGGGGTGAGCAAGCTGATCGCGCCGCCGCTCCGATCGATCAGCCGGAAGTAGCGGCGGTCCATGTCTTCGAACATTCCGCTGCGCCAGAACTGCTGAAGCATCGGAACGTACTGTCGCAGGAAGTGCAGATTCGGAACGATGGAGGCGAAGGTGACGACATGCTCGGCCTCCTCGTTGGTATCGTAGATCGCGCCTTTGATGGCCTGCTCGAAGTACGCCACCAGGTAACGGACGTATCCGCCGAAGATTTCGTCGCCTCCCTGACCTCCCAGGCAGACCTTCACGTGACGGGCGGCGAGCCGAGACACGATGAATTGGGGGAAAAGTCCGGGGCCGGCCACTGGCTCGTCCATGTGGTAGAGAATGGTCGGCATGAGGTCCACAAACTCGTCTTCTGTTGGAACCACTTCGAGCAGTTCGGCGCCGCACTGTCCAGCAACTTCGCGAGCAAAGGGTGATTCATCGAACTCCGGCCCGTCCCGGAAAGCGCCATTGAAGGTCTTGAGCGGCGAACCGCTGAGCTTCGCCGCCAGCAGGGTGACGACGCTCGAGTCCAGGCCTCCGCTGAGATAGGCGCCGACCGGTACATCGCTTCGCATCTGAAGTCGCACCGCGTCCCCGACCAGCCGCGTCACCTCTTCGACGAAGTAATCCTCGGTGTGGTGCCGGTCGATCTCGAAAGCCGGCTCCCAATAACGCGTGGTTCTGCGCTGGCCGGTGGAGCAATCGATCACCTGATAGTGTCCAGGTAGAAGCTTGCCGATCCCACGGAAGAGCGTGCGCTCGCCGAGTACGTACTGGAACGTCAGGTAGTCGTTGATCGATTCGAGATCCGGTTCCGCCTGGACCTCGGGATGCCGCAGGAGGGCCTTGATCTCGGACGAGAATAGCAGGCAGTTATGCCTGGTGTGGAAGTAGAGCGGCTTGACGCCGAGGTGGTCCCGTGCCGCCAACAGGTGCCCGCGCCTCCGATCGTACAGGAGGAAGGCAAACATGCCGTTCAGCCGCCGAACGCACTCGGCGCCGTACTCGGCGTACAACCGCAGGATCACCTCGGTGTCGGAGGTCGTCCTGAACGTGTGCCCCTTCGCGCGAAGCTCATCCCGCAGCTCCACGTAATTGTAGATCTCACCGTTAAAGACGATGGTGAAGCCGTCCGCCTCCATCGGTTGATGGCCGTTAGTCAGGTCAATGATGGAGAGACGCTTGTGATAAAGGCCGAGAGCCCCGTCGAGGAAGGCGCCTTCGTCATCCGGCCCGCGGTGATTCAGGGCATCAGCCATGTGGCGCAGCAACCGGAGATCAACCGGTGCGCCGTCGAGTTGGAGAATGCCGACGATACCGCACATGTTCCGACCCCTCAGCCTTCTGCCGTCAGGCGGCTTGCCGCCGATGGTTCACGGAGCACCGAGGGTTGCCCGCTGAGGACAGAGGCAGTCGGAAGGTCGGGCCGCTCCAGAATCGAGCGAGCGTGCTGACTCATGGCGACCAGGCGATATCGCTCTCCCAACGCCCGCAGCACCTTGCGGAACAGGGCCATCTTGCGGGCACCCGACAGGTCCATCCCGGGGAAGAACGCCAATTCCTTGACCTGATCTCCACCGAGCACGTCGAGCGGATGCAGGAGGAAGCTCGGCTCAACCCCCGACGCACGGCATGCCGCAAGAGCAGTACGCAAATACGCCATCATCAGGCTTTCCGAGATCCTCGCCAGGTAGAGCAAATAGCTCAGGTGAAACGGTGCTTTGAGCACCGGCATCGTCGTTACCGGAATTTCCAGCAGGGTACGTTTTCCCGAGAGAGACCAGCGGTAGGGCTTTACCGAACGCAACCCGTCGCGAAAGCTGCCGAAGAGCTGCTTGCGCTCGGCACGCTGTGCGGGGGTGAGGCGTGCGGTCCAGAAGTAGTACGCCCTGGCGAGCGGGCCGATGTAGGTCGGCAGCGTTGACGCATCGTAGAGGTATTCGCGGTCCGCCAGTACCTCGAGCAGATCGCGACTCCAACTGTAGCCCGGCCCTCTGAACCCGATCGGTCGAACTCCGGTTGCCTGGGCGAGCGCGTCCTCCGCCTCAGCGATGTCGGCCTCGAGTCGGTCTCGGGGATAGAGGTGTAGCCAGGGCTCGTGCTGAAATGAATGGTTTCCAACCTCGTGCCCCCGGCTGATCAGGGACTGGAAGGCGCGGCGGTTCCCAGGCTGTGCCGCGTCCACTCCCACGCAGAAGAAGGTGATCCGCATGCCGAGCTCATCCAGAGTGTCGAGCAGGGGCGGAAAGAAGGCGTCGAGATAGGACGGCCGACTTTCCCAGCCTGCGTCCCCGTGGGTCTTGAGGTAGGACCACAGGTTGTCCACGTCGAGGGAAACGCTCGCCAGGGGTCGGGTGTCGGTCATGAAGTGGCTGCTTGGACCGCGCTGGGCGTGAGATATCGCTCCAGTTCGATTGCCTTCTGATCGGCGAGTCCAATCGTCTCATTGAGATTCAGGGTGCCGTTGGCGATCTGCGCCGAGTTCACGATGAAGATGTGTTCCAGTGAGGTTCGTACCGGGGGCAGTCGCTGGGCGCTGTACTGAAGCGTCGAGACCGCGAGCACCTCGCGCACCCGCGAGACTTCGAACGCGAGAACATCTTCCCTCCGGAAGTGCGGATACATCCGTTCGAGCGCGGCCAGGAACTCCTCCTTCACCTCCGCATCGCTCCGTTGCCAGAACGGATCATCCTGGGTCAGGTAGCGCGGCAGGTAAACGAGGGAATTTCCTCCAAACGCCGAGGGATCCACCAGGGCAGTCATCTCGATGACAGCGGTAAATGGCACCCAGCTCTCGGTAATGTTGGTGACGTAGTATCCTGCAAGAGGCCGGCGCAATAGCAGCGACGCGCAGGTAATCCCCTGGTACACGACACTCTTCAGTCGCTCCCGCTCCGCCCCGGTCAGTTCCGGGCACAGCGCGGCGACCTTCCCACAGGGAACCGTCAGGATCACGTCGTCGAACTGGAGGGTTTCACCGTTGGCCAATCGTACGGTAGCCGCGTCCGCCGGTCCGCCGGTCCGCCGGTCCGTCCCGACCGCCTCGACCGCCGTCCCGCAACGGAATTGCACTCCCTCGATCTCCAGCCGTTCGCGGAGCCGAGGCAGCACCTCGGCATATCCCCCTTCCACATAGCCGAACATCTCGCGCTTCAGGCCCGACCGGCGCGCCGCGTACATCCGGGCGATGATAGCCCAGATGAAGGCCGCGCTCGCGAGGCGGTAGTTCTCTCCCAGCTTGCTCTTGAGTAACGGAATCCAGATCCGCTCCAGTGTGCGGCGACCTGACAGCCGCCCCAGCCATTCGGTCACCGGGACGGTCTCGAGCGCCTGACCATCGCGAATGCGAGACGCGTAGAGGATTGTCGCGGCGAGCCTCGCCTTGTCCACCAGGTTCAGCGGAGGGAATCTGAGAAACTCGAGACTGGTCGATAGGGAATAAAGCTGGCCGTCGGTGTAGAAGCCGGTGCGGGTGTTGCTCCACCGCAGTCGGTCTGCGAGTCCGAGCTCGCCGAGCATCGCTCTGAGGTTGCGGTCGGACATGAGGATGACGTGGTAGAACCGGTCCCACGTGAATCCTCCGATGGACTGGGGAGCGGCAAGGCCGCCGGTCGCGACGGCTCCTTCGATCACGGTGACCGAATGCCCGCTGCGCCGGAGACGCAGGGCCAGCGTCATGCCCAGCACCCCGCCACCGACGACGCCGACGTCAGACACTTTGCTGCTCCGTCGGGGCCGTCACGACGCTTCCCGCGGCCGTGACTTCTCTCGGCCGGAGGCGGGATTGACGTCCGGTCAGCCGAACCAATGCGAGGCGGCACAGAAGACCCAGGTGGCCCAGAATGGTTTCCAATACCCGCATCTTCGAACGCCCCAGCATCCGCACCTGAAGAGTCGCCGGGAATTCAACGATGCCTCCACCCGCGAGATCCAGCCTCGCAAGCAACTCTGCGATGCCGAGGAAGTCCGTGTTGCGAACCTCGACCTGTAACACCTGGCTGCGACGGTAGACCCGGAAGCAGCTGGTGTAGGTGTACAGCTTGTGCCGGAGCAGCAGCCGGTACAGGCGAGACAGGCTGCGCGAGAGAGAGAGCCGCCATGCCGGCAGGTTACGCACGCTGCCGGCGGGGTGATAAGGCGAAGCGGTTACCAGATCCACCGCCGGAGCCAGCAGGGAGATCATTTCCCCTAGCGCGTGAGGATCGTAGGTACAGTCGCAGTCGATCGAACAGACAACCTCAGTCTCGGCTGCCGCGATTCCGGTCGCGATGGCTCCTGCAACACCAAGATTCCTGGAGTGCCGCAGGATCCGATAGTTCGCCTTCTCGCCAAACAGGCGCTGCAACGCCTGGTAGGTGTCGTCGCTGCTCTGGTCATCCACGAACAGGATCTCCAGCCGGTACCGGTCCCCCAACTTCTCTTCTACGCTGCGCAGCGTGTTGGCGAGATAGGGCAGGATCAGCTCTTCGTTATAGCAGGGAATGACAATCGTCGCCGGGAGACGCCGGTCCTCCCCCTTGGGGGAGGCCCGTACGATCGGCACCGGAGCGGGTGCTGCGCGTTTGGGGGACGGAGGCGGCTGAGTCTGCACCGCGAGGCCCAAGTGGTCTGCCACGGCGGTGAAACGGTAGCGAGAGAGATATTCCCTGATCCGGTCCGGCATGCGGTCCAGATTGCGGTAGGTTCGTACTCGCTGGATCCAGGAGGCCGCGCTGATCTTGGGTGGATCGGGATCCAGCTCCCATACATGGAAATACATCAAGTACGGCGTGGTGTACGTCCTGGTCCAATGGTCCACCGCGCGGCGCACGAGCCAGGGCGGAAGCTGCCGGTACCAGTTGCCCCCTGCGATCGGCACGGCCAACCCGAATAACTCGATCGAGGAAATCGGGAACTCCCACAGCGTACGCTCGCCGAACTGATGCAGATGGGCGAAGCGTCGCCACGGCTCCGAGGCGAAGCGGCCCAGAACCGAGCACACACTCGAGTCGTACTCGTACCCTTCCTCGCAGAGCACGTCGAGCGCCCACAGGTCCGCTGGCCGCAACCACTCATCCGCCACTCGATAGCCGAGAATGCGCTGGCCGGAAGCGCGACGAAGTGCCTCCCGCGCCCGGGCCAGGTCCTCGCGGAACTCACCCGGGGTCATCGCCCGCATGCTTCGATGGTAGTAGCCTTTGCTGGCAACCTCGTGACCTCGCCGCGCGATTTCGGCGATCAGCTCGGGCATCGTATCGGCAATCCAGCCCAGCACGAAAAAGGTTCCCCGGACTCCAAATTCATCGAGGAGATCGAGGGCCCGCCTGGTGTTAGCCTCGACCCGAGGCTCAAACCGATACCATTCCCCGCGCTGGATCAGGCGATTGAATGACCCGACCTGGAAGTAGTCCTCCACGGCCACGGTCACGAGATGACGATTCTCAGGCTGGGGAAGAGATTCCATTGGTCGGTGTTGTGGGTTGAGACAGCCGCAGATCGTGTCCTGTTGCCCACTTAGGCAAAGGTCGGGCCTATGTAATGATTCGGTAACTGTCGGAGACTCGCTACACTGTGCTTGGTATTCTCCGCGGCAGAGGATTTCGGTCCACAGATGTGTCGACCTGATGCAACACCATTACTCTGATGTGGCCAACCTATGGCTGGCACTTCGCTTGCCCCGCCCCCAGCCCAAAGCTTCCAAGCCCTCCTCCTTATGGGACCCGATGCCCGCTGAAGGTCAGGCCGATCCGACGCTCCAGCCTGCCCCTCGCCTCTCGGCGGCGCAGCGCGCGCTCGTCTTCGGACTCCTCGTTCTTCATGTGGTGCTGGCCTGGCTCACCCGGGCGGTTGCGATTGGGACCGGGAATGACGATGCGACCTATGTCCTGCTGGCGAGGTCGGTCCGTCATTTCGAATACGTCGATCGGCACCTGGTGAACATGCCGGTGCACGCTCAGTATCCCCCGGGTTATCCCGCAATTCTGGCTCTGTTCGGCGGTCAGCTGGGACCCTCGATCAATCAGGCTCTTGCTGTCGGGATTATTCTGTCGCTGGTCGGGCTATGGCTGGCATTTGATATCGCGAGGCGGGTGATGCCGCTCGGTTTTGCCGTCGGGATGTTGGCGCTCCTGGCGGTCAATCCGCGACTTCTGGAGTATGCAGGGCAGGTTCGCAGCGAGATCCCCTATACCACCCTGACACTGTTCACCCTCTGGTTGCTCCTGACCCAGAGCAACCGGGCACGTGCTGTCGGCTGGTGCATCGTGGGGGCGCTCCTGGCTGCCCTCACCCGAAGCATCGGGGTCACTCTGGTCGGGGCATTGTGTCTATTGTGGTTGTTCGAGCGCCGTTTTGCCCGGGCCGGAGTGCTGGCGGGGGTTTCGGCGATAACGGTAGGAGCGTGGATCGTCTGGAATTTCCTCGCGCCGGACCAGTTCTCCAGCCGCTCCTACGGCGCCCTCGCCGCAAGCACAGCTCAGAGGGATATCGGGAACCCGGCGAGTCTTCTGATGCACCGAATGCTCACTTTTGTAAAGGACTATATCGGCGGAAGCATCCAGGCCACCTTGGGGGTCCCGACGATCCCTGGAATGGTAGTGGATAATCTCTTATGGGTGGTGGTCGTCTTCGGGTTGGTTGCGATCGGCCTCGTAGTCGCATCTCGACGAGCCCTCCCTCTGGCGGCGTACGTCTCCACCTACTTCGCGTTCCTCGCCCTCTGGCCGCACAAGCTCTCCCGGTTCCTGCTGCCGATGATCCCCTTCGTGCTACTGCTCATGACTTGGGGAGCGGCCGTCCTCGTCCAGCGGTGGCAGCGACGGCGGTTGCCGGCGGTCTTCGCTCTCCTTGGGGCCTTTATCGTGGTCGGCTGCCTTCAGCAATATTTGCCGAACCTCAAGGAGAGCTTGGCCTGTCCGAGGGAGAATTCTCTGGAGTCTCCGGCCTGCTTCAGCGAGGCTCAACGGAGCTTCTTTGCATTGGCCCGCTACGTCAGGGAGAACACGCCGGCCTCCGCCAAGTTCCTTACGACCAAGGAGGCGACCTTCGCCTTCTACACCGGCCGTCAAGTCATGCACCCGGATCTGGCCATCCTCAAGTTTGGAGCCGATCTGCTACCCTCGGTCTCCGCCCGGGGTATAGAGTACATCGTTCTCTCCCCCATTATCGGGACGCGGCTGCCGATCGGCCTTCTGCCCGTGTGCCGTCGCCTCGAAACAGTAAAGAGCTTCCCAGGGGCCACGTCGCTCCTGCGAATCCGCCAAGAGCTGGGACCTGGGGACGGGACCTGTGATGCTGTGGCAAAGCTTCGAGAGAGTTTCCCCGCGAGGGAGATACCCGAGTAGCCCTAGCCACCAACGCCCTTATAGGTGGCACCGCCTTTGCTCTTTGTCCCGTGATATGGCTACCGGATTCAGCAACTCCTTGCACCAATGAGCGATGCACTGTCCGCCCCGGCCGGGGAAACCAGTCTGGGGGGGACCGACCATGGGGGCATTCTGCGGCCGATTCTGGCGTTGCTGCTTTTCGCCTCCGGGCATCCGTCACGGCTGACGCCTGCTCTACGGGCAGTGGCTCGCGCGTGCGGTGACTTCGGGGTGCGGCTGGTTGTGATCTGGCCCGGCGCCGAAGCGAACTTGCGGGCCATTCCCGATGCGGGTGACCTCGAGGTCGTGTCCGTGCCTCCGGAGTCCGAACTTATGGAACGCCGCCGGATTGCGGCGGCCCAGGTGAGCGCTGACCTGATGATGTTCGTCGAGGAGGGGGACGTGGAGCACCAGGTGTGGTCGGAAGTGCTGGCCAGCCGAGTGGGATTCCTGCGCGGTACCAAGCCTGATGAGCCTGGAGTCGATTGGCGGGCGACCCTCGCCGACCTTGGCGTGAAGCCCGATGCAGACATCCGCTGAGCGGTCGGTGAAATCACTATCGGTGGTTGTTCCCTCGGTCAACGGCTGGGGTGATCTCGAAGGGTGCCTGCAGGCGCTCGAAGGACAGAGAGCCGACGCGGATCTGGATGTGCTCGTAGTTGATCGTATCGGAAATGGGATCCGTGAGCAGGTGCGTCAACGGTTTCCTCGAGTCACGGTGATATCGGCGCCTCCAGGGACGACGATTCCTGATCTCCGGGCCATGGCGTTCGAGCAGGCCAAAGCGGACTCGGTGGCAGTGATAGAGGACCACGTCATCGTTCCCGAGGGATGGGCCGCGCAGTTGCTGACTGCACAGGCCAGGGGCGAGGAGGTCGTAGGCGGTTCGGTGGACAACGCGGCAACCGCACGGCTGGTCGACTGGGCGGCCTTCCTCTGCGAATACAGCCAGCTCCTTCCGCCACTTCCGGAAGGGCCGGTTCCGGGACTCACCGGGAACAACACGGTGTACCGGAGGTCGCTGCTGGAAAAGCACCGGGATGCCACCCGGGCGGGGCGGTGGGAGAACTATCTTCATGATGCCCTGCGCCGTGATGGGGTAGTACTCTATCAGCGCCCGGAAATTCGGGTGGGCCACAAGAAGCACTACACCGTCTGGGAGTACTTCTCCCAACGGTTCCTCTACGCCCGATCCTATGCCGGGGTCCGGGTCGAGGGGGCTTCACCATCTCGGCGTTTGCTTTACGGTCTCGCGGCATTCGCGCTGCCGCCGGTGCTCTTCCTCCGAGTGGTCCGAACGGTATGGAGGAAAGGACGTCACCGCTCCGAATTGTTGCGCTCGATCCCTCTCCTCACCCTGTTTGTGTCTTCCTGGGGGCTGGGCGAAGTGGTCGGCTATTGGTTTGGAGCTGGCGACGCGTTGAGCAAGGTCTGCTGACAGGATGCAGCACATCCTGAGTCCGTATTTCGATTCCCAAGCTGTTGCGGAGGCACGGTGACCGGTTCAACACCAGGGGCACGCCAGGTAACCCGGATCAAGCCCGGCGACCGCACGGTCGTGATCGGGGCGGGGCCGGCCGGTCTGACCGCGGCCTATCTCCTCGCCAAGGAGGGGCATGCCGTCACGGTGCTCGAAGGCGATGACATGGTGGGAGGAATCTCCCGCACCGCGCAGTACAAGGACTTCCGCTTCGATATTGGCGGGCACCGCTTTTTCACCAAGATTGCGCCGGTAGAAGCCCTGTGGCATGAGATCCTGGGAGACGAGTTCATCAAGGTCCCACGCCTCTCGCGCATCCACTACAACGGCAATTATTTCGACTATCCGCTGAAAGCCGCGAACGCCCTGAAGGGTCTTGGCATCTGGAACGCGATACGCATCGTCCTGAGCTACCTCCGCTGGCATTGGTTCCCCTATCCGGTTGAAGAAAACTTCGAGCAATGGGTGACCAACCGCTTTGGTCGGCGGCTTTATCTGATCTTCTTCAAGACCTACACGGAAAAAGTCTGGGGAATTCCTTGTACCGAGATCCGTGCTGAATGGGCCGCGCAGCGGATCCAGGGCCTGTCTCTCGCCAAGGCGATTCTCTCCGCCGCGGCGCTCAATAAGCGGTCCACGGCGATCAAGACGCTCATCAACGAGTTTGAGTATCCCCGCCTGGGCCCGGGCCAGATGTGGGAAATGACCCGTGATCGCCTCGTTGAGATGGGTCATCCGGTTCACATGAAGCACTACGTGACGGCGATCGAGCTCAAGGATGGGAAAGCGGTAGCGGTGCGCGCTTCGACACCAGAGGGAGAGAAGCGGTTCGAAGCCGATCACGTCATCAATACCATGCCGGTTCGCACCCTGGTGCGGTCGCTGCAGCCCGCGGCTCCCGCCCCCGTGCGAGAATCGGCCGAGGGACTCGGCTACCGGGATTTCCTGGTCGTGGCCCTGATGCTGGACCGGAGCGATCTCTTCCCCGACAACTGGATCTACATCCACACGCCGGGTGTCATGGTAGGGCGGATCCAGAATTTCAATAACTGGAGCCGAGCCATGGTGCCGGTGCCCGGGATGACCTGCCTCGGCATGGAGTACTTCTGTTTCGAGGGAGACGGCCTTTGGGCGAGCCCTGATGCGGATCTGGTGAAACGCGCTTCGACCGAGCTGGAGGCGCTGGGTCTGGCACGGGCCTCGGACGTGAAGGACGGCACGGTCATCCGGATGCCCAAGGCTTATCCGATCTACGATTCCAAATACCGCGATTGCCTCGACGGCGTTCGGCGCTTCATCGATCCGATTCCCAACCTGCATACTGTTGGGCGCAACGGTATGCACAAGTACAACAACCAGGATCATTCGATGCTCACCGCGATGTTCGCGGTGCAGAACATGAAGGGGGCCTCGCACGATATCTGGGAGGTCAACACCGACTTCGAGTACCACGAAGAGCAGAAGCTGGAGCCGAAAGAGGTCGGAACGGTCCCGGCAGGACGGTGACCGCATGCGCATTGGGGTGGACGCCACCTGCTGGGCCAACGGCCGGGGATACGGCCGCTTTACCCGGCAATTACTCCCGGCGATGGCCCAACAGGCGCCGAACGACGAGTTCCTGTGCTTTCTGGATTCGGCGGCGTTCGAGCGATTCGACCTGTCGGGACCCAATGTGCACCCGGTCGTGGTGGAGCAGGGCACGGCACCGACGGTGGCCGCAGCGGCGGATGGCTATCGTTCGCCTGGTGACATGTTGCGCCTCTCGCGGGCGGTCTGGCGGGCGCATCCCGACGTGTTCTTCTTCCCCTCGGTCTACACCTACTTTCCGCTTCCTCCGGGCCAGCGAGCCGTGGTGACGGTGCACGACGCAATCGCGGAGCGTTTCCCCGAACTCACCCTGCCCACCCCACGCGCACGGTTGTTCTGGAAACTCAAGGTGGGTCTCGCTCTGCGTCAGTCCCGTCTGGTCCTCACGGTTTCGGATTTCGCGGCCCGGGAAATTGCCGAGGTGCTTCACATCGCACCGGAACGGATTCGTGTGGCCGGCGAAGCTCCCGCTCCCGACTTCCGGCCCTCCGACTCCAGCAGGGATATCCAGGCGGCCGCATTCCGCGCCGGCATGCCGCCCGGCGCCCGGTGGTTCGTTTATGTCGGCGGATTCAATCCCCACAAGAACGTGGATGCCGTGGTGCGGGCTCACGCGGCGCTGGTCAAGGAGGCCGACTCGAGCGCCCCGCACCTCCTGCTGGTAGGCACGATCGACAAGGACGTCTTCCATGGCGATCAGGCGACGATTCGCCGCGCCATCGCGGAGGCGGGCACCGATTCGCTGGTGCATTGGACCGGCTTCGTTCCCGACAGCGAGTTGCGTCACCTGCACAGCGGAGCCGTAGCTCTCGTCCTGCCGTCGGCCAATGAGGGGTATGGATTGCCCGCGGTGGAGGCTGCCGCCTGTGGTGCGCCGGTGATCGCGACGACGGCGAGTCCGTTGCCGGAATTGCTGGAGGGCGGCGGGATCTTCGTGCGGCCGGGAGACGAAGTAGCGCTCCTCGCAGCGCTCCGTACTATGCTGTGCGATGAGGCGGCTCGCACTGCCATGGCTCGCGTCGCGCGGGGGCGTGCCAGCCAACTCTCCTGGGACCGCGGGGCCGCGACGACTCTTGCCGCCTTGCGCGAGGCGGCCGCGTGACCGGGCTCAAGTTCTGCTTTCTTACCACCTTCTACCCGCCATACAACTTTGGCGGCGACGGCATCGGTGTTCAACGACTCGCCAGAGGGCTGGTCAAGGCTGGGCACCGGGTCACAGTGGTGCACGATGTAGATGCCTACAATCTGCTGCACAAAGGTCCGGAACCGGCGGACGTTGAGGAGCCCGCGGGTCTCGAGGTGGTGCGGCTTCGCAGTGGCCTTGGGAGCTTATCGTGCCTGCTGACTCAGCAGCTCGGCCGTCCCGTGGTCAATGGGTCGCGCATCCAACGGATCCTTGACCAGGGAGAGTTTGACGTCATCAACTTTCACAACGTCTCCCTGGTCGGCGGGCCGGGATTGCTGGCGTACGGGCGGGGCCTCAAGCTTTACATGGCCCATGAGCACTGGCTGGTATGCCCTACTCACGTGCTTTGGCGGTACGGCAGGGAGGTCTGCCCCGGTCGCGAATGCGTGAGGTGCCAGCTCCATTATCGGCGGCCGCCTCAAATGTGGCGCGGTACCGGCTTCCTGGAACGTCAGCTCCACCATGTGGACGCCTTCATCGCGATGAGTGAATTCAGTCGGGCGAAGCACCGCGAGTTCGGCTTTCCGCGGGACATGGAGGTGCTGCCCTACTTCCTGCCGGATCCCGAACCGGGCGGCGCCAAAGTTGGGGGCGCCTCTCCTCATCCGCGGCCGTATTTCCTCTTCGTTGGCCGGCTGGAGAAGATCAAGGGGCTGGATGACGTGATCCCGGTGTTCGGGGATTACTCCGGCGCCGACCTGGTAATCGCAGGAGACGGGGAATACGCGGCCACCCTGCGCCAACGGGCAAAGGGATTGGCGCGGGTGCACTTCCTCGGTCGAGTAGGGCTGGACGAGTTGCGGCGGTACTACGAACATGCCGTGGCCCTGATCGTCCCTTCAGTGTGCTTTGAGACTTTCGGCATCATCTTGATCGAAGCGTTCAAGCAGGGCACGCCGGTCATTGCTCGAAGGATCGGGCCCTTTCCCGAAATCGTCGCGAGTTCGGGCGGCGGCGAGCTCTTTGCAACACAGGAAGAGCTGACCGCGGCGATGACGCGCCTGCAGGAGAATCCCGACCACCGGGCCCGCCTGGCTCAGGCAGGATACCAGGCATTCTTACAGCATTGGTGCGAGAGCGCGGTGGTCCCCGCTTATCTGGACATCGTTGCGCGGGCCGCGAACGACAAGGGAGATTCGCAGGTGCTCCAGAAGTTGGGCGGCAGGCCGTCCGCCACCAGCCGTCAGCCGTCAGCGGCGACTGGTGCGACGACGGTGCATTCCGACGGCTGAAGGCTGACGGCGCGAGGTAATCATGAAAGTCTTCATCTCCGGCGGGGCAGGTTTCATCGGCTCCCATCTCTCTCAGCGGCTATTGGAGCGGGGAGACAAGGTGCTGGTACTCGATGACCTGTCTACCGGCAGCATGGACAACATCGCGCACCTGACCGGGAAGCCGGGATTCGAGTACCGGGTGGGATCGGCGCTCGACGCCCCCCTCGTCTCCGAATGCGTGGACCGGTGCGATGTGACGGTGCACCTCGCCGCCGCGGTGGGCGTCCGGCTCATCGTTGAAAAGCCGGTTCATACCATCGAGACCAACGTTCGGGCCACTGAGACGGTGCTTAATGCCGCGGCCAAGAAGCAGAAACTTGTTCTGCTCGCCTCAACTTCCGAGGTCTACGGCAAGAGCGAGAAAATTCCTTTCAGCGAGGATGACGACCTCAAGCTGGGTCCGACCATCAATTCCCGGTGGGCCTACGCCTGCTCCAAGGCGCTCGATGAGTGGCTTGCTCTCGCATACTATCGAGAGAAGGATGTCCCCGTCATCATCGCACGCTTCTTCAATACCGTGGGTCCGCGGCAGACCGGGCGGTACGGGATGGTATTGCCGAACTTCGCGGCCCAGGCGGTAGCCGGAGAGCCGATCACGGTCTATGGAACCGGCACTCAATCCCGCTGCTTCGGCCATGTGAAGGACGCGGTCGAGGCGGTGATCCGGCTGCTGGAGACTCCAAGTACGATCGGCCAGGTCTACAACGTCGGCGCCGACGAGGAAGTGACGATCTACCGTCTCGCCGAAATGGTCCGTGATGCGGCGGGAAGCAGCTCCGAAATCGTTCTGGTTCCCTATTCCGAGGCGTATGCGGAAGGCTTCGAGGACATGCAGCGTCGAGTTCCCGATCCGCGGAAGCTCGAGAAGGCCATCGGGTTCCGTCCTCGTACACCGCTGTCCCAGATCATCGCTGATGTCGTAGCGGACCAGAGAGCCAGATTGGCGGCGAAGTAGACCACATGCGCGCAATCCTGACCTACCACTCCATCGACTCCTCGGGCTCACCGATTTCGGTGTCGCCCGCGGCGTTCCGGCAGCAGGTCGAGTGGCTGGCCTCGGGCAGGGTCCGAGTGGTGAGTCTTGAGGAGTTGCTGAGGACCCCGCAGGGCGAGGACGCGGTCGCGCTCACCTTCGACGATGGGTTCGTCAATTTCGGTACCGAAGTGGCCCCCCTGCTCAAGGAATACAGCCTGCCGGCCACGGTGTTCATCGTGGCGGGCCAGGTTGGCCGGACCAATGCCTGGGGTGGGCGGGCCGATCCCCGAATTCCAACGCTGCCTCTCCTGGGTTGGGAGCGGTTGGCGCTCTTGGGAGAGCGGGGCGTACGGCTCGGCGCACACACCATGACGCATCCCCAGCTGACCAAGCTGCCGTCTCACGCGCTGGAAGATGAGCTTGCTGGAGCGGCGGAACTGATCCGGGAGGAAACGGGCCGCCGGCCTGACGAGTTTGCCTATCCCTATGGCGACGTGAATCCTGCGGTCGCCACGGCGGTTGCGAAAGTCTATACCCGGGCCTGCACCACCGAACTTCGGGTGCTTCGTTCCGGGGATCGTCCCGAGCTGCTGCCCCGGCTCGACATGTTCTACTGGCGTGAGCCGGGACGCCTCGAGGCGTGGGGCAGCCCCCAGTTCCAAGGGCGCCTCTGGATGCGAGCTCAGGCCCGACGGCTGCGCGAACGACTCGCTGCGGGGAGCTCTCGATGGTAACCCCGGATCGTCCGTTGCTGTCGGTCATCGTACCGGCGCATAACGGGACCAAAGTCCTGCCGCTGACCCTTCCTGCGCTTGCGGCGAGCGATCTCCCCCGGGCCTGCTGGGAGTTGATCGTGGTTGACGATGCCAGCAGCGACGCGACCGCTGAACTGGCGGCGTCCTACGCCGACCTGGTAGTTCGCCTGGCTGGGGCACCACATGGGCCCGCCTACGCCCGAAACCGTGGCGTCGAGGTGGCGCGCGGCGATGTCGTCGCGTTCATCGATGCCGACGTTGTCGTACACACGGATACCTTGCGCCGATTCGCCTGGCAGTTCGCCAACGATCCCGAGCTCGGCGCGGTCTTCGGCTCGTATGACGACCGGCCGCCCAGCCCCGGCCTGGTTTCCCAATACCGCAACCTTCTCCACCACTACCATCACCAGGAGAACCCTGGCGAGGCCGAGACGTTCTGGGCCGGATGTGGGGCAGTGCGCGCCTCGGTCTTCCGGGACGCGGGCATGTTCGACGAATGGCACTACCGCAGACCTTCGATCGAGGACATTGAGCTGGGGCATCGGATCCGGCGGCTGGATCGCAAGATCCTGCTCCGACCCGAAATCCAGTGTTCTCACCTCAAGCACTGGACCCTTACCAACGTGCTCCGGACCGATCTGCTGGATCGAGGCATTCCCTGGATGCGGCTGCTGCTGCAGGAAGGCAAGCTGGGCCAGCGCACCTCACTCAACCTCAAGACCATCGAGAAGGTCAAGACAGGGCTCACGGGGATTGCCGTCGCGCTGTGTGTCGTGGCCGCGCTGACCCGGCAGTCCCGCTGGCTCTTCGGGGTGCTGGTGTGCCTCGCCCTCGTCATCGCCATGAGCGCGTCAGTCTACCGGTTCTATCACCGGACGAGGGGTCTCTGGTTTACCTTGAGGATCATTCCGCTCCACCTCTGTTACTACTTTCTGAACGGCCTCGCTGCGGGTACCGGCTGGTTGATGCACCACCTGGTCGGTGCGCCAGCCCCGACTCCGGAGGTGCAGGCCTTCGCCGAGGTGGGTCTCCAGACCTGGCCGCCGCTGCCGCGCAAGGCGCAAGGCAGCGCATGGGGCCGCTGAGGTGGGGGTGTATATTTCCATGACCGCTCTCCCAGACCAGACGATGGCTTCCAGACCCTCGCTCGGCGATGGATCGTTGCCGCCCCAGTTGGCCCTCGCGTTCGCGCCGCTCCATAAGCGGGCGTTCGGGACGGCGCTCGGCCTGGCCTGTGGTCTGCTCTTCTTTGGATTCACCGCGATGTATCTCATTCGCGGTCCAGTGGAGGGCACCAATCTCTGGCTGCTGGGGCAATACTTCAAATTCTACCGGGTGACCTGGCCCGGTGCCTTCATGGGATTCGTGTGGGGCTTTGTGGTGGGCTTTGTGGCCGGCTGGTTCATCGCGTTCTGCCGCAACATCATGCTCGCGATTTCGATCTTCGTGATCCGGGCCAAAGCGGACCTGAACCAGAGCCACGACTTCCTGGATCATATCTGACCGCGCTGAAGCGAGCCAAACATGACCGAGACTGATGAGTCCCTGAATGCCGCCATCCTTCGCCTCAACGGCCGGGCCTGGGGCATTGCAGCGGGGTTGTTGCTCGGCGGCGGGCTGTTCGTCGCAACCAACATTCTGGTCCTGAAGGGGGGACCGAATGTGGGGAAGCACCTGCGGTTACTGGGGGTGTTCTTCCCGGGCTACAGCGTGACCTTCGTGGGCAGCATCATCGGCTTTATCTATGCCTTTGTGCTGGGCTACGCGATCGGACGCCTTATCGGCGGAGTGTACAACAAGCTGGTCGGATCCGGGGCCTGAGCGGGGCTCTTACTCGGCCGCGTTCACCGTGAGAGCCCCTGCGGCCGGTAACACCACCGGCAGGGCAGTATCTCCCTCCAGGCTCGCCACCGAAGCTTCTCTCCTCTGTCCATCCGCACCCGCAAATGTGATCGCGTAGTTGCCTCGGGGCAGGCCGGTGAGATCGGCCCGCGCGGCTCCAGAAGCGCTGATGACGGTCACGAAGCGGCCGTCTGGTCGCCGAAAGGCCACTGGCACGAGTTCCGGATCGTCGCTCGTTGCTTCCACCCGGGTAGCTCCTGGACGCACGTAGTTGAAGAATTGCGCCAGCGCTGGCGAGCGGCTTCCCACCTTCCAGGTTCCCAAGGCACTATCCGAGTAGAAATAGTGCACACCAGTGTCGCCGCCGTGCGGTCCCACCAGAGTGTATTGCGCCCACGCCGACACGTTGGCTTTGGTGAGATCCTCGGCCAACTCCCGGTGATCGGCCCGGATATGCTCCAGCATGGCGGTAGTCCAGCCGTGTTCCTTGCTGAGGCTCCGTAGCTGATCGAATGTCGCCGGGAGGGGGGGTCGGTAGCGGTGGTACGAGAGCTCAGAGACGTACTCCGCGGCTCCCGGATGGTTCAGGACCTTCTGGACGTATTCCGGCACGAGATTGGGGTCCAGGGTCGACGGCATGCTGAACCGCACCCTTTGGAACCCGGCTTTGCGCGCGGCATCGCCTGCCGCGACGAGATATACCGCCATCTGGTCGGGGCTCAACCTGACCTTGCCGTTGTCCGGCTCCAGCCGCATTTCCCACACGTCCGGCTCGAGCGGAATCGCATAGGCAGTCTTCAGGCGGTTGAGCACGGCCAGCATGAACTCCACGTACTCGGCAGGATTCTCCTGGAGAAACCGGCTGGTCGGCTTGAAACCGACAAAGCAGACGTTCAGCACGAAGCGGTCGCCGCGGGCTTCGACCCGAGCCTTGATGGGCAGGACGTAGTCTTTGACGTGCCGGTCGAAGATCTGCCACCAGAACCCTTCGGGCGCCATCACCTTGGGGTCGTCGTTGTCGTTGGATCCGATGGCCAGCTCCGGCGGATAGTGGGTGTGATCCCGCGACTCGATCACGTTTCCCTGGGCCTGGAGCCGCAGACGGGTGATGCCGTATTGATCTACCGCAACTCCGATCAGGGAATCGCGTGATGCCGTGTTCAGGCCATCGTCATCGATGGCAACCGTAGCTTCCCACCCGTTGATGGTCTGGTAAGTGCGAGTCGAATCGATGACGATCCGCGCCGTGCCTTTGGCTCCGCATCCCAGCACGAGCGTGAGGCTGAGAAGCGCCGTGAGTTTTTGAATGTGGCTCAAGGGGTTGCCGAGATCGTGATGACGCCGGAAGCAGGAATCGTGGTTGTGAGAGTCTGGCCCGCGAGGATCGTCTGCACGGCGCCGACCGCGCCCGGCTGGGCTGCCGTCGAGAAGCTCACTTGATAGTCGCCGGCCGGCAGGCCTCCGACATCGAGAGTCGCCGCCGCGGTGGTATTAGCCACCAGCACGAGCTTCCCATCCGGTCTCTTGAATGCGACCGGCCTGATCAGCCCGCTGGTCGAGGTGGCGCCCACGCGTAACGCGCCGCGCCTGATGTATTTCATGTACTGCCGAAGGTACCACGCGCCTGGTTCCAACGTGATGGCACCCGTGGCTGGGGTCACGAAAATGTACTTCCCCTGTTTCGTCGCCGGGTTGCTGGGGACCGGTCCGGCCAGGATGTACTGCTGCCAGGCCGAATTGTTGGCCTCGGTGAGATCATCATAAAGCTCGTCCTGGTCGGCGCCGATATGCTCGAGCATTGACGTATTGGCGCCGATCGATCCGCCCAGCTGCGCGATGTTCGGCAGGGTGCTTCCAGTCGGCGCGCCGTAGCGATGATAGCTGATCTCGTCGAGTGGAGGATTGCCCGGCACGGCCATGACGGCGTTGGCGTAGCTCACCGTCTGGTTGGAATTGACCAGCGAAGGAGCGATGAATTTGACACCGGTGAAACCCGCTGCCTGCATCCGGCTGCGGAGCGCCGCCCAATCCTGTCCCAGCTCGGTGCCGGTTACCTGCGGCTCCAGCATAAGCTCGAAGTACTGCGGAGTCAGGTTGAAGGTGGAGCGCAGGTGCTCGAGCACCGTGACCCCAAACTCGGCGTACTCGGCCGAGTTCGCCCGGACCGGGGCGCAACTGCTCTGCATGCAGACGACGTTGAGGTTGAGCAGGAAGTCGGCTCCGACGCGCTGCTTGAGCGGCAGCACCCATTTCGTCACGATTTTATCGAACTCGGTCCAGCGGAATCCAGCGGCATTCGTGCTGTTGGGGTCAGCGTTGTCATTCTTCCACGAGAAGGGCGAGTCGGGATTTCCGCTCGACGTGCCATCGGTCTCGATATTGTTCCACGTCGCTTGCAAGCGGATCCGATTGATCCCCAGCTCATTCGCGGCGAGGTGGGTGACCGAATCGGCCAGTGCCGTGCTGTAGGAATAGGGCGGGTCGGCTGAGTTAGTCGAAGCGACCTCCCAGGCCTCCCAGGTCTGGAAGGTCTGGGCCGGGTCGACCGTTACGTTGGGGGTGTTGTTGTTCCCGGTCACGATGGTGATGGTGGCGGATTGGTGGTGACTCCCCGTGTTGACCGAAACCGAGAAGATCCCGGTTGAGGAACCGGCGGTGAAGAGTCCCACGGTGTCGGCCGCCGTGCTCGTTGACTGGCGGGTTCCACCGTTCACCGTCCAGTTCAGGTCCGGGCAAGCGACTGGAACGCCTTGTATGTCGCGACAGGACGCCACAAATACCTGGGTCCCCGTCGGCGACATGGTCACAGTGGCCGGGTTAAGCACGATTGCCGCAAGCTGACCGGGCTGCACTCCTATCGCGTCTGAGCTGCTGCTGGAGCAGCCCATACCAAGGAGGATGAGGGCCACAAGTTGGCCCGCTCCATACCGATAGACGTTGTAATCAGGCTTCATGTGGTATTTTCCTTGCTGCGAGCCGCCCGTACTGTCTGAGGCTTGACTAACACAATTCATGCCCGGGTCCGAATGCCAGTGAGCGAGGTTACGACAGCCGACGCCAGCCTGAGGGATTGGATTCGCCTCATTCGGCCGCAGCAATGGATCAAAAACGCTTTTGTTCTCACCCCGTTGCTCTTCTCCGGAAAGTTTCTCGACTTCACTGCCGACCTCCGTGCCGGGTTGGCGTTCATCTCCTTCTGTTTCCTCGCCAGCGCGGTCTACGCGTGGAATGACATCCTCGACCGAGAGGGAGATCGGCAACATCCGACCAAGAGATTGCGACCGGTGGCCGCGGGCCGAATCAGCGTGTCTGCGGCAGCCTGGTCGGGCCTGATTCTCGCAGCGGTTGGGCTGGCCGGATGCGCGGTTCTGGGGCCGCCTGTGCTGGTGGTCGCGATCGCCTATCTCGGCCTCAACGTTCTCTACTCCTTCCGGCTGAAACACGTCGTGGTTATCGACGTGTTCTGTGTCGCCGGATTCTTTATCCTGCGACTCCTCGCGGGCGCCCGTGCCGTGTCGGTCGTGACCTCCATCTGGCTCCTGCTCTGTGGTGGCCTGCTGGCACTCTACCTCGGCTTCGCCAAGCGGCGTCACGAGCTTGTCCTTCTTGGCAGCGGATCCTCCCAGCACCGCACCGTTCTTGCCGACTACAGCCCGGCCTTCCTTGACCAGATGTCCGGGGTGCTTCTTTCCGTGACGATCGTCTCGTACATCATGTACACGCTCTCTCCGGAAAAACTGGCCGAAATCGGTTCACACCGGCTGACGTACAGCACCGGCTTCGTGCTGTATGGCGTGTTCCGCTACTTGTTTCTGGTTCACCAGAGGGAAGGGGGCAATCCCAACGATGTCCTCTTCACCGATCGAGCGCTGCTGGCGTCAGTCGTACTCTGGTTTCTCTACTGTTTCTGGGTGATCTATTCCCCGCGCTGAGTCGGCCGTGGCCCGCAACTTCCTCGCGCTGGGAGGCGGGGAAGTGGCGGCCCGGGTCATCTCGTTCGGTGCGACGGTCTATCTGGCCCGCACACTGGGCGCGTCAGGGTATGGCATCATCGCCGTCGCGATGGCGGTCATGCTCTATCTCACGTATCTGACCGATTGTGGGGTGGAAGTGCTGGGGGTGCGGGAGGTCGCGGCTGCGCCAACCCAGATCGGGAAATTGGTCCCTCCAGTTTTATCGCTCCGCCTTGCTGTCGCTGCGACCACGGTCCTGATTGTCACAGTTCTCGGCCTTACCGTACTTCCACAGCCTGATGGTGCGGTGCTGGCAGGGTACAGCCTCATCCTGCTGGCCGTGGGTGGCAACACTCGCTGGGTCCATCTCGGATTGGAGCGCGCAGGTTTCGCTGCGATGGCTCGTGCCGCCGGCGAAGCCACGATGCTCACAATCGTATTGCTTCTGCTCCGCGACGCAGGTGACCTCGGCCGGGTCCCGCTCGCCCAATTCACCGGCGACATGCTCGCCGCCATCCTGCTGGGTTGGGGATTGAGCCGAATCGGTCACCGGCTCGTCATGCGTTGGGACCTCCGAGAGGCCGGTCCCGTCGTACGGCAAGGATCCTGGCTGGCCGCCAATGCGATCGTGGGTCTCCTCATTTACAACTCGGACCTGATCTTCCTTCGGATTCTCCGTACTCCGCAGGAGGTTGGTCTCTACGCTGCGGCTTACACGCTCATCAGCTTCCTGCTGAATCTAGGGGTGACGTATGGGCAGAGTCTGTTGCCGACTCTGACCCGCCTTGGCTCGACACCGGTCGAGCAACGAGGGCTATATCACGCGGCCCTGGCTCAGGTTTTCGCCGGCGCTATTCCGGTTGCGGTGGGTGGAACTCTCGTGGCCCGCGGCATACTGCACCTGGTCTTCGGTTCGCAGTTTGAGCCTGCGACTACTGCCCTCATCGTGCTGCTCTGGTCAATTCCGGTTGCCTTCTTCCGCAATGTCCCCCAGACGGCCCTCATCGCTGCAGGGCGACAGGAGTGGGTGTTCCATGTCACCTTCCTGTCCGCCTTGCTGAATCTCGCTCTCAATCTCGCCCTGATTCCGCGGTGGGGGATGATGGGTGCCGCCTCGGCTACTCTCGCGACCGAGACGGTCAGAACAGTCCTGACCCTGCAGCGCACGGTCAAGGCGGGATTCCCGCTTCCTTCCCCGGTACGCTTCTGGCGTGTGACTCTGGCGGCCTCCGTAATGGCCGCGGTGCTCTTGCTGATTCGGCCCGGCTCTGTCCTGCTCGCCGTCCCGCTGGGTGCTGCAGCCTATGTCCTTGGCTTGATGGCCTGTGGAGCTATTCGCTTGCGGCCCGGTACCTGGCCCGCGCTGGAGTTGTGACTTTATGACCCGGTTTAGCCAATTCGTGATTAACCTGTTGCGTGTCGGGCTGGGTGTTGCGTTGCTGGCATGGGTTATCCACGTGACTGGCGGGGTTCGGGCGCTCGAGTCTCTGGTGACCGTTCCCTGGTTGGTTCCGGCGTTCGCGCTGCAAATGGCGTTCGGCGCTGCTGTCGAGGCGCGCCGTCTGGGCTGGCTGGCACAGGCTCTGGATGTGCGGGTTCCCTTCGCCGCTGGATACCGACTGGTTGCCGTCGGTACCCTGTTCAACAACGCGATTCCGGGTGGCACCGGCGGGGACTTGATGAAGCTCTACTATCTGGCGAGTGAGAATCGGTCGCGAACCGTCGAGCTCGCGGCGCTTCTGGTCATCGATCGGGTCGTCGGGCTCTTCTCCCTTCTTGCAGTTGTCGTCTTTCTGGCCCTCGTGAATGGACCGCATGCGAGTGATGCGGTCGTTGGCGGCTTGATCACGGCATCCCTCATCGGCATGGCCGTAATCGCGCTGGTTGCATGGGCCACCTGGTCTCACACCATGCGGGCCGGACGGCTCTATCAGTTCCTCATCACCAAGGCGCCATTTCACAATGTTCTGGCCCGCGCACTCGACTCGGTGCATGCGGTTCGACGCCATCCCAAACGACTCGCCGCGGCAATCCTACTTTCGGCGATGGGGCAACTCCTCCTCGGCGGAACCTTCGCCCTCGTGGGCACAGTGCTGATGCCCGGAGTGCCTCATGTGTTGGTGGCGCTTCTCGCGCTGCTCGGTCTCGTGGCGAATTGGCTTCCGCTCACCCCCGGCGGACTCGGTGTCGGCGAAGCGGCTTTTGCCGCGATTTTCGCATTGGTCGGTCACTCTGGCGGAGCGAGAATGCTCCTCGCATGGCGGGTCGGCATGCTTCCTCTCGCAGCGCTGGGAGCCGTTCTCTATGTTAGGGGGAGAACTCGGGTCGAGGCACAGCAGAGCCAGCCGGGCCCGGCCTGAACGGACCGCCTCTCACTCAACCGAGGTCCGGTTGCAAGACAATTCAGTGACGATCCGGGCGGCCCAGCCGGGTGATGCCGCCGCGCTCGCACACCTGATGACGAGCGAGATCACCTGGGGCCGTCTTCCAGAACTTGGGTCCGCTTTTGTCATCCTTCTCCACCGCCACCTGATTGACTCCAAGTTTGCGCATTGTCCCGTTGCGGTGCTGAACGGCGATGTGGTGGGCTATGTGGCATGGGTCACCGACCGGTCGCGGTTTTTTCGCGAGTTCGTACTCCGGCACGGCCTGACGGCGACCCGCATGTTGCTTCCCCGGATCTTTCGGCAAAGCAACCTCGTCATCATGTTCCGCAGCTTCACCTTTTTCTCGAAGAAGAATCAGGGCAAACCGGAGCCTCCCACCGAGCTGGTGAGCTTCGCCGTGAGCAGCCGGCATCACGGGACGGGGATTGCCAAGCGGCTCTTCGCGGTCGTACGTGAGGAGATGCGCGCCCGGGGAGTTACCCAGCTTCGGGTCGGCACCGTAGCGGTGGACAACCACGCGGCCAACAGCATGTATCAGCGGTTGGGCTTTACCATGATCGATACGATTCCGTTCTACGCAAACACAGCCGTCAACGTCTACGTCTACAGCATCGAGTAGCGTGGACCCTCGCGCGTCGAAGCCATTCCCAGTCGCTACGAACTAGCCGCCGGCCAGCTGCTGGGGAAGGCCGAGACCGTCGGGTTCGGCTACGCCCGGCACGCTTTGCTCGCGTTGCTGGCCGCGGAGGGCCTGCGGTCAGGCGATGAAGTCATTCTCTCCCCGCTTACCTGCCAGGTAGTCCCTCTCGCGCTATTATCGCTTGGCGTGCGTCCTCGATGGACCGATCTGGATCAGGAAACGCTCAACCTTGATGGTGCGGCCGTGGAGAGCGGGGTTTCGCCCAGCACCCGCGCGGTTCTCTTCCAGCACACCTACGGCATTCCGGATGGGGCCGAGGCCGCGCTGGCAGTGGCCCGGCGATCGGGCCTGCTCTTTTTCGAGGACTGTGCCCAGTGTATGCCTCTCATGTATCTCGGACGCTGTCCCGGCCGACTGGGCGAAGGGGCGATCTTCAGCAACAACCTGCTCAAGCCGTTGCCGGCGGCCAGCGGTGGCTTAGCGATCACCTCAGACCCTGACAGGGCACAGCGGCTCCGGTCGTTCAGAGACGGCCTCACCGGTCCCGGCATAACCGCGGACGCGCGGCTCGCTCTCCTGCGATGGATTCACCAGACGCTCCTGTCACCAAGAACTTATTGGCCTGCGCTCACGGTCTACCGCGCGCTTGCTCCCGCCTATCGCACAAAAAGTCTGAATGACGAGATCGAGTCCCAGATCACACGGCCTGCAGGCCGGCTCAGTAGTTATCAGGAACGATTGGGATTTGAGTCTCTGGAGAAGGCCGAGGCTCTCGCGGCCCACCGACACCAGCTGTGCCGGCAGTACGCCGACGCGCTCGTCCGCCATCCTGCCTTGCGGGTTCCACCGCTACAACCCAACCTGCCGCTTCTCTACTTCCCGGTGCTCGCCGAGAAAAAGAAGGGGCTTTTGATGGCGGCGAAAAAGTCCGGGGTGGAGATCATTCCCTGGCCCGGCACCACACCGATCTACCCGCTGGAGAATTCAGACGAGCTGATCCAACTCGGCTACGAGAGCGGTTCATGTCCCAACGCCGAGAGGATTGCCGGCCAGCTGGTCGGTCTCCCGACCCACCTCGGGATGACCGTCGCCGCAGTAACCCGCCTGCTTACCTTTCTGGATAGATGGAGGTGACGGTCTCCAAGGCGATGCGGTGTCCGAAAATCGATCACTGGCAGAGATTTTGCTCCTGCGGGGCGCCGTGCATGGCCCTTCCCCACTGAGAAATCGCAGCCGGCCCGAGGATCTGTGATGGCTTACTCGAGGCAAGCCGCTCGCTCTGATCCGGGACCTTCCGGGTCCGCCTCAGGCATTGCCGCTGGTGCCCTTGAAGTGCGGGCCCTCCAGGCCGGAGAAGAGGCCGCTTGGACCTCTTACGTTGCCTCCCATCCGGACGCGACGCTCTACCACTCCCTGCCGTGGCGGGATGTGGTGCACAAAGTGTTCGGTCATCAAGCTCGCTACCTGCTTGCGGTCCGCGGATCGGAAATCGTTGGGGTTCTCCCCCTTTTTCTGGTCCGGGTGCCTATGCTCGGCGCCAAGCTCATCAGCCTCCCCTATGACATCGGCTCAGGAGGCCCGCTGGCGGGTGATAGCGAAACCGATACAGCGTTGGTGCGGGCGGGGATGGAACTCGCGGAGCAGCTGCGGGTGGACTACCTCGAACTTCGGCTTGGCGGCTCGCGTGACTCCCTCGATGCCCTGGGGCTGGTCCGGAGCCATCCAGTGGTCATTTCGGACATGGACCTGGCGGAGGGCGAAAAGGTCTGGAGTCAGGTCAGTACCGACAATCGTCAGTCGATACGAAAGGCCCGCAATCGCGGCGTGAAGGTGCGTGAGGCGGAGTCACTCGCTGATTGTGAAGCGTTCTATCAGGTGTACCTGCGAGCCTTTCGGGATTTCGGAACTCCACCGTATGGCCGGTCCTATTTTCCCACGGTGTGGCGGCTGCTGGGTGCCAGCAAGGGCGTCCGCCTGCTTCTGGCCGAGGTCGAAGGACGGATCGTCGGCGGATCAGTGCTCTTCTGCTGGGGGCCGAATGTGGTGAGCAAGTTTGCCGCGTGCCTGCCCGAGGCGGTGCCTCTCCGAGCCTACGCTGCCCTGTATGGGTCGACGATCGATCTCGCACTTGAAGCGAGGGTACGTCGGCTCAGCTGGGGCACATCGGCAACCCACCAGACCGGACTCATCGATTTCAAACGGCGCTGGGGCGCGGTGGGCCGGCCTGCGGCGCTCTATGCCCATCCGGTGCGAAAGGTGCCGCCCTCGGTCGAACGTTACTACGACGAAACCGGGCTGGAGCGCCGACTGTGGAAGAAGCTTCCCGTCGGGTTGACGCCGTTTGCGGGCGGCCTCTTGAGCCGCTGGTTCTGCTGAGAATGCGACCCGACGCGACACCACCCGCGGTGCTTCACGTGGACTTGGACGGCGCCCGCCACATTCACCGGGCGCACGGCTGGGCCGACCCGCCGGGTCGCGACCTGTTGTTTGTGAGCGGATTGCGGAACACGCTCGCGCTGCTTGCCGAGCGTCGTCTCAAGGCCACGCTGTTCGTGATCGTGGAGGACCTCGATGATCCGGAGAAGCGAGACTTGGTGATGGAGGCCGCGCGCCAGGGCCACGAGCTTGCTTCGCACACCCTCACCCATCGACGGCTCACCACACTGTCGGAGCGTGACCGTCGTGAGGAACTGGCGGAGAGCCGAAACCGACTTTCCGAGGCGACCCGGTCGCCGGTCACAGGATTTCGGGCTCCCGGATTCGCGCTGGATCGCCCAACCCTCGAGCTCGTTGCCCAAGCGGGGTATTCATGGGACTCGTCAATGTTTGCCGGCAGTCGTCATCCAGCTGGCGCCTTGGGGGCGACGTCGGATCGCCCTCACCAGCCGCTGCCCGGTCACCCGCTGAATGAAATTCCGCTTCCGGCCTATGATGGTCTTCCGATTCCCTTCCATCCGTCGTACAGCCTGGTGGTCGGCTCGTGGCACTTCCGCCGCGGGGTCCGGCGTGTCAGGCATCAATCCTCACCTCTCGTGACCCTGCTACATCTGACCGACCTTTCCGATCCGCTCCCGGGCGCCCAGCTCGCGCATTGGGGAAGCCGCTTCTTCACGCTGTCCTACCTGAGCGCCGCGACCAAGTGTGCCAAGGTCTCCGCCATGCTTGACGAGGTTGGTCGCTGGTTCAGGTGGACCGACACCTCGGCACTCCTGGCAGCGGGTCCCGTACCGGAAGGAGCGGCCCGATGAAGGCAGTGCTGCAGGACATGAAGAGCGGCGAGCTCTCGGTAGGCGAGGTCCCCGCTCCCGCACTGCAATCGGCCGGTGTCCTGGTCCGGGTCCACCGCTCGCTCATCAGCCTGGGGACGGAGCGCGCGATCATCGCGCTCGCGAAGAAGGGACCGCTGGGCAAGGCCCAGGACCGGCCCGACCTGGTCCGCAAGGTGATGAACCGCGCCAAGCAGGAAGGGCTGTGGAACACCTATCAGGTGGTGAAGAACTTGATCAGCTCGCCGATCCCGCTGGGCTATTCCTGCGCCGGCGAGGTCGTGGCGGTGGGGCGTGACGCGGAGGAATTCCAGGTAGGAGACCGGGTTGCCTGCGCCGGGCTCAATTTCGCCAATCACGCCGAGGTGAACTACATCCCGCGGAACCTTGCGGTGCCACTTCCCGACGGAGTGAGTTATGAGAGCGGGAGTTTCGTGGCCATCGGCGCGATCGCCATGCAGGGTGTCCGGCTGGCGGAGCTCGAATTGGGTGAGCTGGTCGTGGTACTCGGTCTCGGACTCGTAGGGCAGGTGGCGTTGCAGCTGGCCCGCGCCGCCGGCGCAGTCGTGATCGCGCACGATCTCGACCCGGCCAAGGTCGTCCTTGCCCGGGAGCTGGGCGCCCACCACGCTGTCGGCGACCCGACGGAACTCGCGCTCCTGACCCAGCGGTTGAGCGACGGTCACGGTGCCGATGCCGTGCTGGTCTGCGCCGCCACCAGGTCCGACGGCCCCATGCGCCAGGCAGCGGAAATTTCCCGTCTGCGCGGCCGGGTCATCGTCGTGGGGGATGTGGGGATGCAACTCGAGCGGCGGCCATTCTTCGAAAAGGAAGTGAAAGTGATCGTGAGCCGGTCTTACGGCCCCGGCCGCTACGATCCAGCCTACGAAGTTCGCGGGGTGGACTATCCGTTGCCCTACGTTCGATGGACGGAGCGCAGAAACATGAGCTCCTTCGTCGATCTGATCGCGCGTGGCGAGGTGAAGGTCGAGCCGCTCATCACCCAGCGCTTTCCTATCGCCGAAGCGGAACGGGCGTACGACATCGTGACCGGTGAGGACAAAACGCCGGCCATCGCCATCGTGCTCGAGTACAATAGCTCTGGCCCACCCGTTTCCCGTGTCTCACTGCCCACCGTCGCCAAGGCACAGCGCACCGACACGATCGGCCTTGGGGTTATCGGCGCGGGCCAGTTCGCGAAGGGAATCCTGCTCCCGCAGTTCTTGAAGCATCGCCAGGTGCGGTTCGTCGGTGTGTGCACCGTCTCGGGGCTCACCAGCAAGCACGCGGCGGAACGCTACGGCGCATCGTACTGCACCAGCGATCCAGCCGAGGTGCTGGCTGACCCTTCGGTGAATGCCGTAGTAATCGCGACTCGTCACGACCAGCATGCGGCCTTGACCCGCGACGCCATCCGGGCCGGCAAGGCCGTGTTCCTGGAGAAACCACTGGCCACGAATCGTGCGGGTCTCGCCGAGGTGGAGGCTGCAATTCAGGAGATGGGCGGCGCTCGCCTCATGGTGGGTTTCAACCGGCGTTTCTCCCCCCTGGCGATTCGCTGCCGTGAATTCCTGCAGGCCCGACCCGGACCGATTCACCTGACCTACCGGGTCAACGCCGGACGGCTGCCACCCGACAGCTGGGCCCTGGATCCGGTAGCCGGAGGAGGCCGCATAGTCGGCGAGGCATGTCACTTCGTGGATCTCGCCTGCTTCCTCACCGGGACCATTCCACAGCGGGTCTTCGCGGAGGGCGTGGCCCAGCGGGGAGAACGGGTGGTGGATCGGGATGCGGTGGTCATCAACCTGCGGATGGCCGATGGGTCGGTCGCAGTCATCCACTACCTCGCCAACGGAGACACCAGCGTCGCCAAGGAGTATTTCGAGGCGGCTGGTGGCGGACGTACCGCGGTTCTGGAAAACTATCGCGCGGTTTCGCTGCATGCGGACAACAAGCGTCGCCGGCACCGCCTGCTCAATCAGGCCAAGGGTCATGCCGAGGAGGTAGCCGCCTTCCTGGATGCGGTGGCGAGCGGCGGCCAGATGCCGATCGACCTCGAGACCCTGATTGCCGTAACCCGCACAACTTTCCTCATCGAGGAGAGTCTGAGCGCGGGCGCCCCGTTAGAGCTGTCGTCCCCTTGAGCGCCGTTCCTTTGCCAGGTTTGACCCAGGACACGGGACCTTACTGGCCGTTGATCGTCCAGTCAGCGCCCCGGACGTTGAGCCTGATGGACCGCGATCCCTTCAGCCCGACGGCGGGCTGCTGTGACCGGACCTACTGGGCCTGGAAGTTCACCGACTTCCCCGGCTCCCGGTTTCAGGAGGCGCTCTGTGCACTGTCGTACCTCTACTCAACTCCAATCCGCGGAAATCCCTTTCATGAACAGCCCGAGCTTGCCGGTTGGCTCGATCTGGGATTCCGCTACTGGTGCAGGTTGCAGCACCCGGATGGAAGTTTCGACGAGGCCTATCCCTTTGAGCGTTCGCTTGCGGCCACCAGCTTCACCTCCTTCTACGTTGCGGAGGCGCTGAAACTCGCGGGCAGTGCGCTGAGTGAGACGACCGACGCGGCGGTGCGCGTGGCTCTGGAAAGGGCAGGGAACTGGCTATGCCGAAACGACGAGAGCCACGGGTTTCTCTCCAACCATCTCGCGGCCGCGGCGGCAGCGCTGCAGCACGTGGCCCTGCTCACGGGGAACGCGTCATTCGCCGAGCGCAGCCGGCACTTCACGAAGAAGATCCTGGACCACCAGTCCAGCGAGGGATGGTACGACGAGTACGGCGGCGCGGATCCCGGCTATCAGACTCATGGCACCTTCTATCTTGCTCGGCTGCTGCAGCTCACTGGTGATCAGGCCCTCGCAAGCTCACTCGATCGCAGCGCCCAGTTCCTCGCCCATTTCGTCCACCCTGACGGCAGCCTCGGCGGCGAGTACGCCAGCCGGAACACCCAGACCTACTATCCCGCCGGCTTCGAGATGCTGGCGCACCGATCTCCCGCGGCTGCCTGGATCGCCGCCACAATGAGGTCTTCGACGGGTACCGCGGCTGCAGCGGGGCTGAGTGGGGTCGATCCGTGGAACTATTTCCCCTTTCTCAATAACCTGGTCTTCGCCAGCCAGGCGCTGCAGCGGGAAAGACATGCCGCCTCGCCGGCTGATCCGACTCCTGCGGTCGGACTCACCTGGTTCCCCAAGGCCGGACTGGCCCGGATTCGACGCGGACGGTATCAAGCCTACGTCGGTACGGCGAAGGGTGGCGTTGTTAAGGTGTTCGATCGGGATCGCCGTACGCTGGCGTACAGTGATTGCGGATACGTGGGACGCCTGACCAGTGGCAAGCTCTGCTCAACTCAATACTTTGATCCCGAGCGGCCAGTTCGCTGCGACGATGAGGGTATTGAAGTCTCGGGAAGCCTCATGCAGTTCGCCCGCCCGGTGATGACGCCCTTCCGGTTTCTCGGCTTCCGGATGTTCTCGTTGACGGTCGGTCGTATTGGTACTCTGGGCCGGTGGCTCAAGCGATACCTCGTGAAGGTGCTCATCTATCGCCGTCGTCCGCTCGACTTGTCTTTCCGTCGTCATATCCGCTTCGGCGATACCGGCATTACCGTCGTAGACGAAATCGGGGGTCCGGCCGCGGGCCAGCTGGCGTCACTGCGCTGGGGTGCGCTGTTCACCACGATTCACATGGGATCCTCCCGATATTTCATCGAGAACGAGCTCCGGTCAGGAAGCGCCGCCCGGACGGTGGAAATTGCGCTCGACGAAGTAAGGAAGGGAACGCGGCTCACTCGCGAAGTACGGGTGGGTGGAGGGAACGACTGAGATGTGTGGGATCTGCGGATTCGTTGGCATTAGCGAGCCTGGCCTTCTCGGCCGGATGACCGCGAGCATCAGCCATCGCGGCCCGGACGACGACGGATTTTATGAGGCGGAAGGCGTGGGCCTGGGGATGCGCCGGCTGTCCATCATCGACCTGGCAGGCGGCCACCAGCCGATTGAGAACGAAGACGGCTCGCTGGTGATTGTCTTCAATGGTGAGATCTACAACTACCGGCCCCTGCGGGAAGAGTTGCTGGCGAAGGGGCACACGCTCCGCACCCACAGCGATACCGAAGTCATCCTGCACCTCTATGAGGATATGGGGCCCCGCTGCCTCGAGCGGCTGAACGGCATGTGGGGTCTCGCCATCTGGGACAAGCGCCGGCGCCGGCTTTTCATCGCTCGGGACCGGTTGGGAGTGAAGCCCCTCTACTATGTCGACCTGGGTGGCCGCTTTCTGTTCGGCTCCGAGCTGAAGACGCTGCTCCGCTATCGCGGGTGGCAACCCACCCTCGATCCGAACGGGGTCGATTCGTATCTGAAGCTGCGCTACGTCCCCGGCCCCGGCGGGATGTTTCGAGAAGTGCGAAAGCTCCCTGCTGCCCACTACGCCATCGTGGAAGACGGGCGGGTCACCGTGGAGCGGTACTGGGAACCGGAGCTCTATTCAGGTCCGTTCACCCGCAGCGACGAGGAATATCTCGAGGGATTCGCCGAGCAGTTCGAGCGCAGCGTGCGCATGCGGCTCATTTCGGAGGTGCCGCTGGGCGCTTACCTGAGCGGGGGAATCGACTCAGGGACGATCGTCGCGGTGATGGCGAAACAGCTCAGCGAGCCGGTCCGCACGTTCACGGTGGGCTTCGATTTCCAGCATGACGAGCTTCAGGCGGCGGCGGATACAGCGGCGCGGTTGGGTTGCCGCCATACCGAAATTTCCTGCCGGGCAGAGGACGTGGAGCTGCTGCCCAAGATCGTGTGGCATCTCGACGAGCCGCTGGGCGATCCCATCGTCATTCCGATGTTCCAGCTGGCGCACGAGGCGAAGAAGCAGGTTACGGTGATCCTCGCTGGGGAAGGGGCCGACGAGACCCTCGGCGGCTATCTCTTCCATCGCGCCCTGTTGCGCGGTCACCAGCTGGCTCGCTGGCTTCCTCGCCCGGTTCGGCGCGGGGTCCTGGAGCCGGCTTTGGCGCTCACACCCGCTTCGGTCCTCAATCTGGCCTTCGACTATCCGGCGAAGCTGGGAGTTCGGGGCAAACAGAAAGTCCAGGACTTCCTGCGGCTGCTCGATCCGCAGTCGCTCCCCGACGCGTATCATCACCTGATCTCGTTGTTCGACGGTCGGGACACCACATCGTTGTACACGTCAGACTTTCGTTCGTCGCTGAACGGCCATCATCTGACCAATCCGTCGCCGCGGGCGCTGGCCAGTGATGCGCCGTTCCTCAACCGAATCATCGATCTCCAGTTCCGCGACTGGTTGCCGGAAGACATCCTGATGAAGCAGGACAAGCTCTCAATGGCGAGCGGGATCGAAGTGAGGGTGCCGTTCCTCGACTATCAACTGGTCGAGTACCTCCTGCGGGTGCCGCCCCGGCTCAAGATTCGCGGGTCGTCGAACAAACACCTGTTACGGGCCTATGCCGGACGGTATTTACCGGCTTCCGCGGTAGATCGGCGCAAAATGCCCTTCTACGTGCCGCTGGAGAACTTTCTGGGTCACGCCCGGTTCCGGGATCTCGTCGAGGACACGCTGCACGACCGCGCGGTGCGGGATCGCGGGCTCTTCCAGCCCGAAGCGGTGCGCGGCCTGCGCGACGCGCTGCTGCAGGGGGAGTTTCTGGTGGCGAAGCAGGTGTTCAGTCTGGTGGTGCTTGAACTGTGGTGCAGAATGGCGCTGGATCGGCGGGGAGAAGCGTAGGCGCATCTCGACCTGAGGCGGAGGATGCATGAACGTCTCGATCGTTTGTCCGTTTTACAATGAGTCGGGAATCCTGGAGCAGGCAATTACCACGCTCCTGAGCCAGCTCTCCTCGCTAGAGGGAGACTGGGAGCTCATCGTGGTCAATGACGGTTCAACCGACGGATCCGAAGCCATCGCCCGTCGATTGCAAACCTCGTCGTCGCGACTTCGGGTGCTGAGCTATCCGATGAACCGGGGCCGGGGCCATGCGTTGCGCACCGGCATCGCCGCCGCCCGGGGCGATGTCGTCGTTACTACCGAGATCGATCTCTCCTGGGGCGACACGATCGTGCACGATCTGGTCGCCGCGATGGGCCAGTGGCCTGGGGTGGATGTGGTGGTCGCCAGCCCCCACCTGCGCGGCGGAGGATACTCGAACGTTCCGGCCAAGCGGGTCTGGCTCAGCCGGATGGGTAACCTGGTGATTCGGGCCTGCATGTCGAACGCCGTCACGATGAACACCGGGATGACGCGCGCCTACCGTCGGCCGCTGATCCAGTCTCTACCGCTCTCCGAAGACGGCAAGGAGTTTCATCTCGAGGTCATTCTCAAAGCCACAGCCTTTGGGGCGCGGGTGCGTGAAATCCCCGCGATCCTCTCCTGGAAGGACTACAAGCACGAAGGCAAACGGGTCAACCGGAAGAGTTCCTCCCGAGTGCGCCGGCTGATCGTCTCCCATAGCCTGTTCAGCCTCTTCGCCCATCCGGTGCGCTACGTTCTCACCCTCAGCATCATCACGCTGGTCCTGGGGATCGCCTCGTTCATCATCGCCGTGATAGCGCACATCCTGCATCAGGTGTCCGCGTACATGGCATTGTTGAGTGTCTCGCTGGTCATCCTGGGGATCGTGTTCTTCCTGATGGCCGTGGTGCTGCAGCAGGGCTGGATGATCCAGCGCGAACTGTGGGCGGTGCAGCGCTCATTACTGAGCAACGGCACCAACTCCCGGCCCGGAGAGGACGGAGCGCAGCGGGGCGCGAACCCGTGAGCATCAGGCTGGAGCGGTCGGTCGTCTGGATCGTCGTGCTCGCGCTGGTCCTTTACCTTCCCGGCGTCTGGTGGGGAGCGCCGCACGCGACCGGCCCCGATCGCATCAAGGCCTGGGCGGTGGACGACGAGACGCCGCTCGGACCGCTCGCCGAACTGAGCAACATCGCCCATCCCCGGCCGGACCGAAATCTCGGTTACCCCCTGTTGTACAGCTTCCTGACCAGCGCCGCCTACATGCCGTACCTCGGGTATCTCTACCTGACGGGCCGGTTCCGTGCGCCCAGCGGTGACTACCCGTTCGGCCTGGGAGACCCGGTGGGCACGCTCTGGGTGCTCACGGTGCTGGCCCACCTGCTGACGGTTCTACTGTCGCTCGGCGTGATCCTCGGCGCCTATCGCGCCGCTCAAGCGTACTGGGACCGGCGAACGGCTATTTGGAGCGCGCTGTTCGTGATGACCGCGTATCCAATGTTCTATTATGCGCGCACCGGTAACGTCGATGTCCCGATGCTCTGCTTTCTCGCCGTGGGATACGCCATCCTTGCCTTGATCCTGGCGCAGGGGGTCACGATCAGGCGGGTTGCCCTCCTGGGGCTCTCGGTCGGACTCGCTCTCGCGACCAAGGAATCAGCTCTGGGGGTCGTCATCGGGATGGCCATCGCGGCGCTCGCGGCGCCAAGGGCTGATGGCCTGGCCCGATACGATTGGCGCAACGCCCGGTGGTGGCGGACGTGGGGCGCGGGGATTCTTGCAGCGTTGGTAGCACTCGGCGCCGGCAGCGGATTCTTCATTGAGCCGTCGAGATATCTCGCCCACCTGGCCTTCCTCACAGGAAGAGTCGAGGCAGCGCCTGGCGCGGGCGGAACGATTCCCCTCGCGTTTCCGCTCACCATGCAGGGGCACCTGGAGTATCTCCGACAAATCGTCGCCTATCTGGTCGACATCCTCACCCTCCCAGGCCTTGTGCTCGCGGTGCTGGGTCTGGCGGATGCTCTTCGCAGGCGGCCCCGCGAGGGACTCCTGGCGCTGCCGGGCCTCACCTACCTCATTTTCATCTTCATAACCCTGCGGACCGGCCAGATGCGGTACCTGCTGCCCGCCGCGTTCGTGCTCGCGATCTTCGCCGGGAGGGCCGTGGCCCGCGGCTGGTCCGCCGGGGCACCTGCCGTTCGCGCGATCACGATGGCGACAGCGCTGGTCGCGATCGGGTTGAGTGTGCTGCGCGGGGTAGATCTCACATACGCCATGCTGCGTGACTCTCGCTGGGCAGCTGCTGCATGGCTGGCGAACCGGATGCCGAATGGTGGCCGCGTCGAATACTTCGGCGCATCCCAGAAACTGCCTCCCCTCGCCGCCAACGTCGCGTCCGCTCGAAGCGCTGACTATCGCGGCCTCTTCTTCGAGCACGACACCAGTGAAGCCAAGGTTGCGGAAATCGTGGCGAGTTGGGAAGCGAACCACCCTGATTTCATTCTCGTGATGCCGGACCATACCAGCCGTCCCGGACTCGAATACGATGCGTCGGTTCCGCCGGGGCTCTATCGCGCTCTGCTCGAGGGGAGTCTTCCATATCACTTGGCGGCCACGTTCAAGACTCCATCCTTGCTCTCCTGGGTCCGGCGTCCTGCGCTCGACTACCCCTCGGTCAATCCACCGATCAGGATCTTTGCACCGGCCCAGGTTCAGGTCCGGGGAACCTACTGATCTACCCTAGAAAATGATGCGTCATTGCATCATTTTGTTGCCCTGACGCAACAGGCAACGGGGAATGCCGTCACTCACGCAACACACCATCCGTGAAGTTGTTGAAAATAAAGGTGTTATAACAGGCTTCCGTGGGAGGCTGGGCCGTGGATGGTATGTCTATTGCCGAGGTGGGGAGGCCTCCGCTGGCACTTGGCCGGTCGGCGATCATAATTTGTTAGCACCAACTCCGATTCGAGGGGCGTCCGCCCATGATGGCTCACCTGCTCGGCTTCAGCCTCGCGTTGTACGTTGGCCCGGATCAGATCCTTCCCCTGACCTCGATCCTCGGGGCCATCGGCGGCGCTCTGATGATCTTCTGGCGCCAGGTCGTGGGTGTGTTCCGCCGAGTCCGTTCGATCTTCGTCCGCGAATAGCGTTTTTCAACCGAACCCCATGGCGATCCCTCGCTGACGCAGGGGACCGCTTTGGGGCATGCCGTCCCGTTACCTTCCCATGGCACTCGCTGGAAGGCCGCTGATGGCGCAGTCACCCTCTGGGATTCCCGCCCGTCCGTTCAGCTGGTTCTTCATCGCGGCCTTTTCACTTGCCCTGATCTGTGGTCTGCTCGAGGCGTTTGAGTCGCTGGTCCTTTCGACCCGGCTGGGCATGCTGGGCTGGAAAACCGGCAATTCAGTTCAGGTCCTGATCGCCGCTCCTGTCGTTTACGCAATCATCTTTCTGCTCGCGGCAGTGCCGTTCGCCCTCATCTCCCGTCTCTGGAGGGGGAAGGCGTGGGACGCGGCGATGATTTGGGTTCTGTTGGTTCTTTTCGGAATTTCCGCCGCCACCCTCCTGCGCGCCTGGTTTTCGCCGTTTGCCTGTGTGATGCTCGGGCTCGGGCTCGCAAGCGTGCTCACTCGGGTGTACTTGGCCAAGCACGAGTGGTGGGCGGGCCGACTGAATCGATGGGCCGTGCCACTGGTGATTGCGGTTCCGATCATCGCCATAGGTGGCCTGAGCCTCGCGCGGCATCGGGAGCAGACGGCGATCAAGGCACTCCCCGCTGCCCCTGCCGGCGCGCCGAACGTGCTGCTCCTGGTGATGGATACCCAGCGCGCCGATCACCTCACCCCGTACGGGTACTCCCGGCCCACAACTCCACGGCTGGCGAGCCTAGCGGCGGAGGGCACCACATTCACCTGGGCCAGTTCCTCGGCTGTCACGACCTTGCCTTCGCACTCGAGCATGATGACCGGGCGGCTGGTGCAGGAGCACGGGGCTGGCTCAGGCGGCCGTCTGTTCCTTGATGGCCGGTTCCCTACCCTCGCCGAGGCACTCCGTGCGAAGGGCTACCTGACCGGGGGATTCGTCGCTAATACCTACTGGACCGGCCGCCACACCGGACTCAATCGCGGTTTCATTCACTACGAGGACTTCTACAGCAGCCCGATGGATGCTCTGGCTCGCACTGTGCTCGGCCGGCATCTGGCTTACGAGGTGTTTCCCCGGTTCGGGCAGATCGACATCCCCGGTCGGAAACGGGCCGGCCAGGTCAAAGAGGAATTGCTGCATTGGGTAGATGCCAATCCGGGGCATCCCTTCTTCGCATTCCTGAACTACTTCGACGTTCATGCGCCCTACCTGCCGGTCAAGGATTTCGCCGGCCGCTTCTCCTCGGGGCGAAACTCAGGCGAGCGGCCTCACAAGATTGAAATCGGAGCGTGGAACGAGAGCGGGAGTCCTCCGGATTCCGCGCTGCTCGCTACCTGGCGCGACCGGTACGACGAGTCGCTCGCGTATATGGACCACGAAATCGGCGCGTTGCTGGACAGCCTGGAGACGCGCGGGATGCTGCGCAACACGGTCGTGATCGTGACCGGAGACCATGGGGAGAGCTTCGGCGAGCACGGCACGGTTCACCACGGCGGCACTCTCCACCTCGAGCAGATTCATGTTCCGCTCATCCTGTGGAGACCCGGAATGATTCCCGCACGCAAGAGGGTCGATCGTCCGGTTGATCTCCGGTCTATTCCCGCGACCGTCATGCAGGCCATCGGCGAGGCAAAGTCGGTTTTCCCGGCGGGCTCTCTGTTGGATGTCATCGCCGACTCGGCGGGCGTGAGCGCTCCCGCGATCTCCGAAGGCCCCCTGGTGGAGGGCAACCCGCCGACCTGGCAGACCGGGCGCGGCTGGGTCAAGTCGCTGGTCCGCGATCAGTGGCACCTGATCACTCTCGAATCGGGCGAGAACGAGCTGTACGATTTGAGGGCCGACCCGGAGGAGCTCCGCAACCTCATTGATGTTCCCGCCATGAGCGAGGTGAAGGCCGGACTGGAAGCGGAAATGCGCCGGACCTTCGAAGCTCCAGCTATCGCGACGGGATCCGAATGAGTTTCGGCGACCGCCAGGAGGCGGCTCCGGCTCCCCTCTCAGGAATTCGGCTGGTGGGCTTCGGCCTTTGGCTTGGCCTGGTCTTCGGATTCATCGAGGCAGGGCAGGCGGTGATTTCCTTTCTGGTACCCGGAGCTCTGGACTGGCGCACCGCCACCGGGCTTCCGGTACTCTACGTTGCTCCGCTGCTTTACGGAGCGGCGTTCGCCGTGATCGCGCTCCCGGTTGCAGTCGTTGCACGTCGGCTGCCTCGTCTCCCCTGGGATACTATTCTCGTTGGCCTCCTGGCTCTGATCGGAGGTTTTTTCGCCGCCCGCCTGCATCCGCTCCTCTTCGGTATCATCACGTCCTGGCTGCTGGGACTCGGAATCGCTGCCGTGGTGGTCCGCACCTATGCCGCGCGGCGCGATCGGTGGATTGGAACCGCCTTGCGAACGCTCCCAATCCTGCTGGGCCTGGTGGTTGTGGCCGTCATTGGAGTGTGGATCGGCGTGGCGGTCCGCGAACGACTGCTCCTGGCCGGGCTGAAGGTTCCTCCCGCGTCCCGGCCCAACGTGGTGCTCCTCGTGATGGACACCCAGCGCGCGGACCACCTCTCAGTTTATGGGTACTCGCGGCCCACCTCTCCCCGGCTCGCGCAGCTTGCGACCCAAGGCTGGCTCTTTGACAATGCGATTGCGAGCGCGCCATGGACTCTGCCGAGTCACGCCACGATGATGACCGGACGTCTGTTGCACGAGCACCGGGCCGGAGTCAACCGGCGCCCCTATCTGGATCACCGCTTCCCGACCATCGCCGAAGCGCTTCGCTCAGAGGGATACGCGACCGGAGGATTCGCGGCCAACATTTTCTGGTGCGGGCGGCGTACCGGCATGGATCGGGGCTTCATCCACTACGAGGACTACTTCGTCAACCCCGGCGATGCGATTACCCGGACGGTGTTGGGGCGTTGGCTTGCCTACCATGTCTTCCCGGTGTTCGTGGGGCGTGACATTCCGGGGCGGCAATCGGCAGAGAGCATTAACCGCAGAATGCTCCGCTGGATCGATGGTCTCCGAGGCCGCCCGTTCTTCGCCTTCGCCAATTACATGGATGTGCACGAGCCGTTCAGCCCTCCGGCTCCCTATGCGGGACGGTTCGGGGGAGGAAAGGCGGTCTCCGCTTCTGGGATGGAGATCGAGATCGGAGCATTGGGGAACGACGAGCGGACCAAGTCCCCGGAAGAGGTCCAGCAGAGTCTCGATGCCTACGACGAGTCGATCCAGCATCTCGATGCGCAGCTAGGGGCGCTGTTCGACGCCCTCCGCGAACGAGGGCTGCTCGAGAATACCTTGGTTATCGTGACGAGCGATCACGGAGAGGGATTTGGAGAACACGGCCTCTTCTCCCATGGTCACAGTCTCTATCGAGACCAGGTGTCGATTCCGCTGATCCTCTACTGGGGTAACCGTCTCACTCCGCGCCGCGTCCCTGCCATGGCCGGACTGTACCAGATCGCGCCGACCATCGCTGAGGCGGCCGGCCTGTCCAGGGCCATGTTCCCAGGCAAGTCTCTATTGGCAGAGCCTGATTCCCAGGGGATGGCGGTCGCGGAGGTCGCAGGGCGTCCGACTCTGGGACCCCAGTTCCCGATCTCGCGAGGCTGGCTGGCGGCGGTAGTTTCGCCGCGGTTCAAGTACATCAAGTCCGAAAGCGGGGCTACGGAGCTGTACCTGCGGTCGGACTCTGCAGAGGTGACCAACCTCGTGGCCGACACGACCTACGCGCCGGTCGTGGCCGATCTCTCGGCTCAGCTCGACCGGCTCTCCGACCCGATCCAGTGATGCAATCGAATCCTGTGACCTCCTCTGACAGCCGGTCTTCTCCGGGCGTACTCACGGTCCTGCTGGTGGCTGCCTGGCTCGGCTTGTTGACCGGTTTCGGCGAGGTGGCGCTGCTCGGGATCCGGCGTTACGTGCTCCACCATTTTCTCTTTGTCGGACAGGACATCGTGTGGGCGGTGCCGGTGGCGGACGCTGTGTTGTTCGTGATACTCGCGGTCCTCTTCCTCGTTCTCCATCGCATCGCGCCAGCGCGCGTCCGATTGGTGCATCTGGTCGGACTTCTCACGGCTGTAGGCTGTTTCGCCTGGTTCCTGCACTACGGTCCCCTCCACCGAGGGGCTGCGCTGCTTCTTGCCGTCGGTGCTGGAGTGCAGGTCGCCCGGATGTGGAACAGGGCCTCACCACGCCTGCTCACCCTGGTCCGCCGCACGATGCCCGTGTTGCTGGGACTGGTGATTCTGGTAGCTGGGGTGCAGGCGGGCGCTCACTGGTGGAAGCGTCGTCAGGCCGCGACGATGACAGCGCGCGCGGGTGAAGCACCGGTCAACGTGCTCCTCATCGTGCTCGACACGGTCAGGGCGTGGAGCATGAGTGCCTATGGCTACTCTCGTGCTACCACGCCGGCGCTGGCGCACTGGGCGGAGGGGGGAGTGCGCTTTTCCCGGGCGTTTTCCACCGCTCCGTGGACCCTTCCGTCCCACGCTTCAATGTTCACCGGACGCTGGCCCCATCAGTTGTCGGCTGACTGGCTGGTGCCCCTCGACCGAAAGACCCCGGTACTGGCCGAATACTTCAGGGACCGTGGATATCTGACGGCGGGGTTCGTCGGCAATACGCTGTACTGCAGCTACGAGACCGGGCTGAGTCGAGGGTTCCAGCAGTACCAGGACTATCTCGTCACTCCGGGCGCCCTCCTGCTGTCGTCCTCTCTGGCCAAATTCTTCATGGACGACCGTGATCTGTGGCATCGTCTCAAGCGCAAGAACGCGGCGCAAATAGATGGAGACTTTCTCGAGTGGCTGGACCGCCGTCCCCAGGGTGTTCCCTTCTTCGCGTTCCTGAACTACTTCGATGCCCATGACCCGTACCAGCCACCGGCGCCCTATGACACATGGTTCGATTCCACCGGTCGAACCGAATACCTCCGGGTTGTGCGAGCGGCCACACCGGCCCGGCAATGGCCGTCGGTCGCGGTAACCGGCGCGAGGAACCAGTACGACGGCGCCCTCGCCTACCTCGACAATCAGCTATCTCAGTTGTTCGATGCGTTAGCCAGGCGGGACCTCACCAGGAATACCCTGGTGATTGTGGTGTCGGACCACGGGGAAGAGTTTGGGGAGCATGGCATCTATTTCCATGGCAACAGCCTGTATCGGGCCTCGATTCAAGTCCCCTTGATGCTGGTCTTGCCCGGCAAGGTTCCCGCAGGGCAGGTCGTCGATCATCCCGTCTCGCTTCGCGATCTCGCCGCGACGATCGTGAGCCTGACGGGAGCCCAGGAGTCGCCCTTTCCGGGTAAGTCCCTCGACCGATTCTGGGGCGCGGAACGGGGGACGCAACCGTCCGATTCGTTGCTATCCGAGCTGAACTACACTGCCCGACTTCCAGCCAACACACCGATTTCTCGCGGGCCAATGAAGAGTCTCATCCTGGACGGTTCACGTCTCATTAGAAACGGAGACGGCGTGAACGAGTTGTACGACTTCGAATCCGACACGCTTGAAGCGCGGAACCTTGCGGCTGATTCCTCCGGCGCAGTTACCCTGGTGAAGCTCAATGAAGCGCTCGGAGCCCTGCTGAAGGTCTCGAATTCAGGAACATCCCAGGCGTCACCCGGGCCTCAGTCTCGGGCTGGCCGTCCATGAGCACGATTCCCCCCGACATGAAACGGCCTGAGACGCTCCGCCCGCTCGAGACGCTCACTCTCGCGGCCTGGTTCGGTCTCCTTGCCGGAATCAGCGAAGCCTCGGTGATCGCCTTCCGCAAGTTCGTCCTGCACCACTCGCTGCTGTACAACCTGGACATGCTGTGGACCGGTCCGGTCGCTTCCACGCTGTTGCTCCTGTGTCTGGGGATCCTGCTGCTGCTCTTGTCCCGGCTGTTGCCGAAGGTGATCACGTGGCGCGTCGTGGTGGCGGTCTTCGCGATGCTCGCCGTCATCCCTGCGCTGCTCGCCATGGACCAGCTCCATCGGGTGGCTGCGGCTCTGCTGGCGATCGGGCTGGGCATTCAGACCGTACGCATCGCCGCGCCTCGTCGGGAGCGCTTCCAGAGGCTGGCACGAAGGACGATCTGGGCACTGGCGCTGCTTGTTGCCTTGGTAGGTGTGGGTCTCCGTGGCTGGTGGGCGCTCCGCGAACGGCGGGCCCTGGCAGCATTGCCGGCGGCTACCGGCAGGTCTCCTAACGTCCTCCTTCTGGTGCTGGATACCGTGGCTGCCTTGCGGCTCAGTCTCTACGGCTACCCGCAACCCAACACTCCTCACCTCGAAGAGTGGGCCCGCCGCGGAGTCCGCTTCGACCGCGCGATGTCCACTGCTCCCTGGACTCTGCCCTCCCACGCCTCGATCATGACCGGTCGCTGGCCGCACGAGCTGAACGCAGACTGGCTCGATCCCCTGGACGGGACCTACCCGACGCTGGCCGAGGTGCTTGGATCCCGTGGGTACGCAAGCGCCGGCTTCGTGGCGAATTCCTACTGCAGTCGCGCGTTCGGGTTGCACCGGGGCTTCCAGCACTACGAGGATTTCCCGGCGACGCCGGCGCAGATCCTCTTCAGCTCGGCGCTGGGACGGTTGCTGGTCCCCAGCTATCGGGTGCGCTTCCATAAGGTCGTTCGGCGAGCCGACGTGATCAATAAAGAGCTGCTGCACTGGCTGGACGGTCGTCCTGCCAACCGGCCCTTCTTTGCATTCCTGAATTACATGGATGCGCACGATCCGTACGAGCCTGAAGCTCCGTTCGATCGGCAGTTCAGCAACCCGGCTTCCATGCGTCTGGTTCGCGGCCTCCGTCATGATCGGGTGATCGGCTGGACTCCGGCGGAGGCTCAGGCGGCGCAGGGTGCCTACGCCGGTGCAGTGGCCAATCTCGACTCGAGGCTGGGCGCTCTGTTCGTCGAGCTGGACCGGCGGGGTCTCTTGGCCAACACGATTGTCATCGTCACGGCCGATCACGGCGAGGAATTCGGGGAGCACGGCGTCTTCTACCACGGCAACAGCCTGTACCAGACGGTGGCACGGGTTCCGCTGATCCTCAACTGGAATGGCCACCTGCCGGCCGGCCGGACAGTGGATACTCCCGTCTCATTACGTGATCTGGCGGCAACCGTGATGGACCTGACGGGCGCTGAGTCGGCCCAGCCGTTTCCCGGTCGGTCTCTGGGGCGGTTCTGGAAACAGGAACGGCAGGCGGGCCCTGCGACTGATACTCTACTCATGAAAGTGAGCTATTCCCCTCGCCTGCCGCGGGGCACACCGGTGAGTCGGGGCACCATGAACGCAGTACAGCTGGGCGGATATCGGTTGATCGTAAACGGCGATGGAGTAGAGGAGCTTTACCAGTTCCACGACAGTCTCGAGCAGCATGACCTCTCCCGCGACCCAGCGCTGGCCGACACACTGGCGGCCCTCCGAGCCTCGCTCAACAGCGCGACAAAGTCCGAGGTTGCACCGAACGGACCATGACCGCTCCCTCAAGCCCGTCACAATCGAGCGCGCCCCGGATCGCTGGGCTGCCTCTAGCTCTTTTCGGCCTCTGGTTGGGTCTGGTCTACGGTGTGATCGAAGCGGTCGAGGCCATGCTTTGGACTCTGATCCCCGGCGGGCTTTCCTGGCAGAACGGGACCGCGCCACCCATTCTCTGGGTGGCTCCGTTGGTTTATGGAGCCGCGTTCGGACTGATTGGTATTCTTGTCGCGGGTCTCTCGAAACTCCTGCCGAGAGTTCGCTGGGATCTCGTCCTCGTCTTCTTGTTGGTTGCGACCGGGGCCTATCTGGCCACGTCGCTGCAACGCCTGATCCTCGATGAGCGGGCTTGCCTGTTGCTGGGGCTGGGATTCGGTGTTGCTCTTATCCGAGTCTACCGGAGCCGTCCGGAATGGTGGCTTGCCACCGCCCGACGAACCTTGCCATGGGTGCTCGGCGCAATAGCGCTCACGGCGCTGGTGATCACTGCCGGGACACGATTGGCCGAGGGCCGCCGCATCGCCAGCCTGCCGGCCACTCCGGCCGGTCGTCCAAACATCCTTCTGCTCGTCATCGACACCCAGCGCGCCGACCACCTTTCGGTCTATGGATATGGCAGGCCGACTTCACCGACGCTGGAGCGTCTGGCCCAGGAGGGGTGGCTCTTCGACAACGTGACCTCCAGTTCCTCGTGGACATTGCCGAGTCACGCCACGATGATGACCGGCCGGCAACAACACGAGCACCGAGCCGGAGTCCTTCGGCGGCCCTATCTGGATCACAAATTTCCGACGATCGCCGAGCTGCTGAGGCAGGAGGGGTACGCGACCGGCGGTTTCGTCGCGAACATCTACTGGTGTGGAAGAGAGACCGGCCTGGGCCGCGGGTTCATCCGGTACGAGGACTATTTCGAGAACGCAGGCGACGCACTGGTGCGCACCGTCCTGGGGCGCCGGCTGGCGTACGACGTATGGCCCAAACTGGGGCCACGGAATATCCCCGGCCGCAAGTCCGCCGCGGACATGAATGCCCATCTGCTGAGCTGGATTGATGGGCTTCACGACCGCCCCTTCTTCGGATTCGTGAACTACTTCGACGTGCACGGGCCGCTCTTTCCACTCCCGCCGTATCTGGGACGATTTTCCGATGTCTCTCGCCGCCCGGCGGGTGAGCCGGGCGTTGCGCTCGGTGCCATCACCGGCGAGTTCCAACGGCTCACCCCGGAGCAGATTCAGGCCGATATCGATGCCTATGATGAATCGATTCTCTACCTCGATGCGCAGATCGGATCATTGCTGGATGAGCTGAAGAAGCGGGGTAAACTGGACAATACCCTGGTCATTCTCACCAGCGATCATGGGGAAAGTTTCGGAGAGCACGGCTTCTACTTCCACGGCCACAGCCTGTATCGGGAACAGGTGAACGTCCCAATGCTGCTCCGTTGGCCTGCGCATATCCCAGCCGGCACGCACCGCACTGAGCCAGTGGACCTGGAACAGATCGCCGCAACCATCGCCGAGGCTGCCGGTCTGCCCAGCGGAGCTGTGCCAGGAGTCTCGCTCCTGGGTAAACCGGATTCGGCGGCCGTCGGCATCGCCGAGCTGGCACAGCGCTCCACCGTCCCGGCTTCCTGGCCCGCATCCCGGGGATGGCTCGCGTCGCTCACCACCGATCCGTGGCACTTCATCATTCTCCAGTCGGGTGAGGCCGAGCTTTACAACTTCCGCAAGGATCCGGAGGAGCGGACCAATCTCGCTGCCGATTCTGTGCACCTGGTCGAGCAGTTTCGTGAGAGGTTCAAGACCCTGGTACCGATTCCCATTCGATGAGCGCCTCGACCACCCCCGTGCCCCGACTGAGTCCGCGCGCCGTGCTTTTCCTGGGACTCTCGGCCGGATTGTTCACGGGTCTGATTGAGGCGCTGGTGCTCTTGTCTCGTCGCCTGGTACTAGGGTTTCTGGTTCACGTGAGCGCTCATTTCGGATGGATGGCTCCGGTCGGAGACCTGGTCCTCTTCGCCGGACCTGCATTGGTAATGGCATTGGCCGCGCGACTCTGGCCGAGGTTGATACCGGCGTGGCTCGTTTTTTTCCTGTTCGCCTTTCTAAGCTTCGCAGCCTTGCTCCTGATGGAACCCGGGTTCCACAGGCTGGCGGTCTTCGCTTTGGCAGCGGGCCTGGCGTTCCAGACCGCCCGAATGCTCTCTCGCAGAACTGAAGCGTTCGAGCGGCGGTCAGGGATCGTTCTGGCAATGCTTACGGCTGGTGTGACGCTGATCGCTGTGGCAACAATGGGCTTCTACTCCGTTCGAGAGCGGCTCGCGATCGGGCGTTTGCCCGCGGCGGCGGGGGATCGCCCCAACGTGCTCCTGATCATACTCGACACGGTGAGGGCGAAGAACCTCAGCCTCTATGGCTATCACAGAGACACCAGTCCATCGCTTACCCGGCTCGCAGAGAGCGGAGTGCGGTTTGATCGAGCATTTTCGACTGCACCGTGGACGCTACCCTCGCACGCGAGCCTGCTCACCGGTGATTATCCCCACCAGCTTTCGGCGGACTGGATCAAGCCGCTGGATCGCAAGGTTCCCACCTTGGCCGAGCGGTTTAGTGCCGAGGGCTATGCGACAGGTGGGTTCGTTGCCAACGTCGGCTATTTGAGTTGGGAATTCGGGATCAACCGGGGGTTCGCTCACTACGAGGACTACCTCTTCCGTCCCCGGGACATTCTCGAGTCAACCTCGATCGGCAGACAGCTGGACTACAGTTTCCTCGTCCGTGACCTGCTACGCACCGACCAGCATCTGGTTCGGATCGACGCGCCGTCCATAAGCCGGCGCTTCCTGAGTTGGGTAGACAAGCGCGGGGATCGGCCATTCTTCGCGTTTCTCAATTACTATGACGCGCACGGCCCCTATCTTCCGCCGTCGCCGTGGGACCGTCGCTATGGTGCTCCCCGCCCGGACAACCGCAGCACGCTCCATCGATTTCTGGGCCGGCCATTCGGTCCGCTTCCCCAGCCGGTGGTCGACCGGGAGATGGAGCAATACGATGGCGCACTCGCCTACCTCGACGACCAGATCGGTAAGCTCATCGACGAGCTGGATCGTCGCCATCTGCTCGATCACACCGTCGTGCTCCTGACCGCGGATCATGGGGAGGAGTTCGGCGAGCATGGCCTGTTCGATCACGGAAATTCGCTCTACCGGCCCTCGGTTCAGGTTCCCCTCCTGGTGGTGTACCGGGGTGTGGCTCCGCAGGGAAGGCAGGTGGAGCAGCCGGTGACCCTGCGGGATGTGGCCGCCACCTTGGTCGACCTGGCCGGACTGCCCGCCGGGGTGGTTCCCGGAACCTCCTTGGCCCGATTCTGGCGAGAGAGCCCCTCAGTTGAGCCCCGTACGCAAAGCCCTGTCATTTCAGAGGTTAGCAAAGGGATTCGAACCCCTCCCCAGTTCCCGGTCAGCCGGGGGGACATGCGTTCATTGGTGGAAGGGGGCAAGCGCTACATCCTTGGCGGGGACGGGACGGAGCAGCTTTTCGACCTGACGGATGACTGGGAACGACATGAGCTGGCCGTGACGGATTCGGTGGCAATGCCCTTTCGGACCGAGCTAACCAGGTGGCCATGGCGCAGGTAGTTCAGGGAATCCCCAACTCCGATGCTAGTGAGGTGCGGAGCCTCTATCTGATCGGGCTTGGCGCGACGCTTGGCATCGGCGCCGGTCTGATCGAGGCTGCGATTGCGACCATTCGGTCGGGTCGCACGGCGCTTCTCGTTGGGAGGAGCGGCGACTTCCTCTGGATGGCTCCACTGGTAGGCCTGCTGCTCGGATTGAGCAGTGTACTTTTCCTGACGCTGCCGCGCCGGCTGGCCCCTCGCGTGCTTACCTCTCGCGTCATCATTACCATCGTCGGCACAGTCGTTTTCCTGAGCCCGGTTTTTCTCTTCCAGCGAATGCATCGGCTTGCCGCCCTGGTTCTGGCGCTGGGCATCGGGTTTCAGGTCGCAGCCTGGCTCACTCGGCGCGCCGGCCGGATCGCGCTGATGCACTGGATGCTTCCGCTCGTGGTCTTCTGCTGGATCGCAGGCGGACTGGGATTGGAAGCGGTTAGATCCCTGCGCGAGCGCGCCGCCATACGGAAACTCCCACCCGCCGAAGCCGAGCGTCCGAACGTCCTGCTCCTGGTGCTGGACACGGTCCGCGGAATGAGCCTGAACCTGTACGGGTACCCGCGACCCACCACTCCCGAGTTGAAGAAGCTGGCTGAGCGAGGCGCCCGGTTCGATTACGCGGTGGCGCCGGCGCCATGGACCCTTCCGTCTCACGGGTCGATCTTCTCGGGACGTTTACCTCGGGAATTCAGCACGACCTTCCGCACTCCCTTCGACGATAAGTATCCGGTGTTGGCGGAAGCGCTCGCCGGTCATGGCTACGTCACCGGTGGCTTCGTCGCCAACATCTGGTATTGCGCGGCTGGCCACGGTCTGGAGCGGGGGTTCCTCCAGTATCGCGACTACCCCCGCACCGTGTGGCGGGTGGTCGATGCGTCGGCACTGGGTCGCTGGCTCTTCGACCAGACCACAGTCCGCAAGTTTGTGGGTTGGTACGAGATGCTCTGGCGCAAGAACGCCGAACGGGCCGTGGATGAATTTCTGCACTGGGAGGCGAAGCCGCGAAATGGGCGTCCCTTCTTTGGCTTCATCAATTTCTTCGACGCCCACAACCCGTTCGTCCCACCGGCGCCCTTCGATACCATGTTCGCGAGCCGTCCGGGACGACACTACGATCCGCGCTTCAAGATGCCGGACTTCCCCGATCTCACGGCCGATGAGATCGAGTTCAGCCGGGACCAATACGAAGGGGCTATCGGGTACATCGACCGCTCCATCGGCCGCATGCTGACTGAGTTGGATAGGCGCGGCGTCTTGAAGAACACGATCGTGATCATCACCTCCGACCACGGCGAGCAGTTCGGCGAGCACGAGCTCCTGGGGCATGGCAACAGCCTGTATGCTCAGGTGCTCCACGTGCCGCTATTGATCGTGTACCCCCCCAAGGTGCCGGCAGGCTCGGTGGTGGCGCCCCCGGTGGGGCTTCGCGACATCCCGACCACGGTCCTGGACCTGGCTGGTCTGCCAAACGATCGTGGCCTTCAGGGCCGCTCGCTCACCCGCTTCTGGGAACGTCCCACGGACTCTGGGGACGTGGATGAGGTCATCGTTTCCGAAATGCCGGGCCCCAGCGCCGCCAATGCCGTCTCGCTCATCGCGGACGGGCATCACTACGTCCGCTGGTGGAAGCGGCCGGAAGGCGTCTACGACCTTCGAACCGATCCGACCGAACAAACCAATCTGGTCGGTACTTCCCTGGGAGATTCGCTGCTGACGCGGTTCCGGGACATGGCGGCTGATCTGTCCAGGAAGTTTCCGGGACTCAAAAAGGGGGAGGCGAATGACACCCTCTGAGGCGCGTGAGTCCGGCGGAGAAACCGGAGTCCGCTATCCCGGCATTCTGGTGGTGGCGCTTTGGTGCGCTCTGGCAGCTGGCGTCCTTGAAGGAACCTGGCGCCTGTTCCAGAAATTCGGACTGCGCAAGGTCATCCGCATGCCGCTCGACATCGTGTGGATGGCCCCCCTCGTCGACGCCCTCTGGCTCCTGGTTCCGGCCATTCTCCTGTTGATCGCGAGGCGGTTGGCGCCACAACGGTTCTCGGTCGCGATGGTCGCCGGACTTCTGGGCGGCCTTGCCTCGCTACCGGTGGTTCTGCTGATCGTGTCGATGCACAAAGGCGTTGCGGTCCTGCTCGCGGTCGGCGTGGGGATTCAGGTAGCCCGCTGGACGGCGGAGCACGGTGCAGGCTTTGCTCGACTGGTGCGAACTACACTTCCCGTGCTCGGGTTCATCGTAGTCGCCTGCGCCGCCGTGGTGGTCGGCATTCCGTGGATGGTCGAACGGTCCGCCACGGGCGATAGACCTCCGGCCACTATGGGGAAGCCCAATGTGCTGCTTCTCGTATGGGACACGGTGCGCGATGATGCCCTGAGTGTAAGCGGGTATCAGCGGCCCACCACGCCATTTCTGGAAACGGTCGCCCGTGAGGGGGCTCGCTTCGAATGGGCGATCAGTACGGCTCCGTGGACTCTCCCGTCGCACGGCAGCATGTTCACGGGAGAATGGCCCTACGTATTTTTTCGAGGGACCCGAATCCCCCTCGATTTTCGGAGTCCGACTCTCGCAGAGGTGTTCTCTCGGGTGGGATATCGCACGGCGGGGTTTACCGGAAACCTGGCATACACCCTTCGGGAGTATGGGTTAGACCGGGGGTTTCAACATTACGAAGATTTTTCCCGGAACCTCGGGACTGCCCTCGCGTGGTCGCGCATCAGCTGGGTCGCTTTGGACCAGCCATTGGTACGCCGGGCGATTGGATACGCTGACCGGCTCGACCGAAAGCGGGCAGGCGCCATCAACGGCAGCTTCTTTCGGTGGCTGGATAGGAACCGGTCCGGGCCCTTTTTCGTGTTCCTGAACTATTTCGACGCGCATGACCCCTATGTACCTCCTTCACCGTTTCGCGAGCGGTTTGCTCTCGCCCCGGATGACAGCGATCCCAAGGGGGATGGGGGAGACAGGATTCCTTCTGTCTCGCGGGGAGAGGACAATCTCCGCGGGGCGTACGATGCACTGATCGCCTCCCTGGACGACGCGACCCGACACCTCTTTGACGGACTTGCCCAGCGGGGGCTGTTGGACAGTACCATCGTGATCATTGTGTCGGATCACGGAGAAATGTTCGGCGAGCACGGTCTCTATCGCCACATGAACGGGCTGTACCTGGAACTGCTCCAGGTTCCTCTACTGATCCGCTACCCTGCCTCGGTCCCGCAGGGTGAGGTCGTGGAGACCCCGGTCAGCCTGCGAGATATCCCACGAACGGCCTTGAGCCTGGCCGGTCTGGCGCCTGACTCCTCGATCCCGGGCCATTCATTGACCCGATTCTGGAAGAGCGAAGGTCCGAGCGGTCCCGATTCTCTGATTTGGTCCGAGCTCGCGAACAACTACGGCGAGCGACTGGGACCCCACGCCGTTGTTTCCAACGGTCTTTACTACATCCGGAGGGGGCGGGACTCTGTCGAGCTCTACGAGTTGCTGGGAGACAGTGACCAATCGACAAACCTGTCTGGCGACCCAGCCAGCAGGAGCGATCTAGCTCGCTTCCGACAGCTGAGCGATAGCCTTGCCCGCCTTTACCATGAGATCCCCACTGATGATGAAGACGACGAAGAGGAGGGTCAGCGGTGAGCTCGGACCACGGGTCGGTCGCTTCGAGTCCCGGCGTCTCTCGGATTGCCGTTCTTACCCTGTGGTTTGCCCTTCTGGCCGGGTTCATCGAGGCAGCCTGGCGTGCGATCGAACGCTATGAGCTTTCAATAAGGGCGGGACCCGAGCTGGGCCCCGTCTCGATGATCTCCAACGGCCTTCATTACATTGTGACCGGTCAGGACTCGATCGAGCTCTATCATTACATCAACGATCTGTCCGAGATGTCGAGCCTGCACGAGTCCCCGAGCACAGGGAGATTCTGGCCGGGTTCCGCCGCGTGACCGACAGCCTTTCCGCTCTGTGCTCCAGGGCTCGCGCACGAACGCTCACGCTCAGCAGCGGGAGCGATGATGACCATTTAAGAAAGGTGAGCGAGTGACACATTCTGACGTGATGGCCCCAGGCCACGGGGAAGCTCCGCGGGCGGCCCAGGCACAACCTGTGGCCGAAGAGCGGATGAACATCGTGATCGGAGGCCATGTTGACCACGGGAAGAGCACGATCGTGGGCCGGCTGCTTGCCGACACTCATTCGCTGCCGGAGGGGAAGCTCGAGGCGGTCAAGGCGCTCTGCGAGCGCACCGCCAAGCCCTTCGAATACGCCTTCCTCCTCGATGCGCTGAAGGACGAGCAGTCGCAGGGGATCACGATCGACGCAGCGCGGGTCTTCTTCAAGACGGCCAAGCGCCACTACATCATCATCGATGCGCCAGGGCACATCGAGTTCCTGAAGAACATGGTCACCGGCGCTTCCCGCGCCGAGGCTGCCCTCTTGGTCATCGATGCCAAGGAAGGAGTACAGGAGAATTCCCGCCGCCACGGCTACATGATGTCGATGCTCGGCATCAAACAGATCGCCGTGGTCGTCAACAAGATGGATCTGGTCGATTTCAGCCAGGGCCACTACGAGGGGATCGTCCGGGAGTACACCGATTTCCTGAGCCGGATCGGGGTTCATCCCGCCTGCTTTATTCCTGCCGCGGGACGGGAAGGCGACAACATCGCGAGTCCGTCTCCCAACATGAAGTGGCACACCGGTCCGACGGTGCTTCAGGCGCTGGACCAATTCAAGAGCGAAGGACCCGCCGTAGGCCAGCCGTTCCGGATGCCGGTACAGGACGTCTACAAGTTCACCAAGCAGGGAGACGACCGCCGCATTATCGCCGGAACCGTGGAAACCGGAACGGTGCGGGTCGGAGATGAAGTCGTCTTCTATCCTTCCGGCAAGCGGAGCCGGGTAAGGTCGATCGAGTCCTTCAACACGCCGGTCCGGCAGCAGGCGGAGGCGGGACAGGCTGCTGGCTTCACGCTGTCGGAACAGATCTACGTCGCACGGGGTGAGCTGGCCACAGTAGCGACCGAACTCAAACCCAAAGTCACGACCCGTCTCCGGGTTAGCCTCTTCTGGCTCGGCAAACAGCCCTTCATCAAGAAGAAGGACTACCTGCTCAAGTTGGGGTCGGCCCGTGTGCCGGCTCGTCTCGAAGAGATCACCCGGGTAATCGACGCCTCCAACCTGAATACCAGCGATACCAAGGACCGGGTGGACCGCCACGCGGTGGCGGAGTGCGTCCTCAAGCTCAATCGAGCGCTCGCCTTCGATCTCGCCGAGGAGATCGACGCGACCAGCCGCTTCGTGCTGGTGGACGACTACGAGATCCGGGGTGGAGGCATCGTCCGCGAGGCGCTGCCCGATCGGCAGACCGAAATTCGGGAAAAGGTGATGCTCCGGAACTACAAGTGGGAGCCGAGCATCATTCAGCCGGAGCGCCGGGCGGAGAAATACAGCCAGAAAGCCTCTCTGCTGCTCATCACCGGTGCCCCCGAGAGCGACCGCAAGTCGCTCGGCAAGGATGTCGAAGCCCGGCTGTTCGAGGACGGACGCGTGGTCTACTTCCTCGGGATCGGGAACGTGCTCTACGGCGTTGATGCCGACATCGAGCGCAAGTCGGAGAACCGGCAGGAGCACCTCCGCCGCCTGGGTGAGGTCGCCAACCTCATGCTCGATTCCGGGGCGATTCTCATCGTGACCGCAGCGAATCTGTCTCAGGAAGACCTGGAGGTCATCAAGACGTCGGTTGATCCTGACCGGATCGAAACCGTCTGGGTCGGAGACAGCGTGACGACCGACATCACCTGCGACCTGATCCTGGCCGAACAGGAGGCCGAGGAAGAAGGGGTCGAGCGGATCAAACGGCTGTTGCAGGACAAGGGCGTCCTGTTCCGGCCCTGGTGAGCATGATGAACGGCGCCGCGTCCGCGGTTTCTCCCGACGCTCTCACCCTGCTTGCCGCGATTGCGGTGAAGGCGGGCCAGGCGGCCATGGTGCACTACCACGATGGGGTCGCGGTCCGACAGAAGGGCGACAAGGGGCCGGTGACCGCTGCGGATCATGCTTCGCACGCGGTGATCGTCGAGGAGTTAGCGGCCTTGGACTCCTCGATTCCCATCATTTCGGAGGAAGGGGACATCCCGGGCTACGAGGCCCGCCGGGCTTGGCGCCGATTCTGGTTGGTGGATCCGCTTGACGGCACCAAGGAATTCATCCAGAGGAACGGCGAGTTCACGGTGAACATCGCCCTGATCGAAGACGGAGTTCCCGTCCTCGGGGTGATCTATGCGCCGGCGCTGAACCTGCTCTATTACGCCGGTCAGGGACTTGGGGCGTGGAAGCGCGAGGCTGGTGGTCAGCCGGAGCGCATTCTTTCCCGCCCGCCGCTGCCGGGCCATGCCGTCAGGGTTGCGGAGAGCCGGTCCCATCCTTCCGAGGAACTGGAGCAGTATCTCAAAACGATCAAGGTGGCGGAGCGGGTGCCGGCCGGGAGCTCGCTCAAGTTCTGCTGGGTCGCTGAAGGAAAGGCGGATGTCTATCCCCGCCTGGGCCCGACGATGGAGTGGGACGTAGCGGCTGGGGACTGCATTTTCCGTAACTCCGGTACGCACGGGTCCCGGCGCTCGTCGCTGGTCTACAACCAGCCCGAGCTCCGCAACCAGGGGTTCATCGTTGGGCTCGACGACAGCGAGCTGGACACCTCCAGCAGTCGCGGCCGGGTGCTCTGGTTTACCGGGCTCTCCGGTTCGGGCAAGAGCACCATCGCGCGGCTGGTGGTGGAAGAACTGGAACGCCGGGGGAGTCCGGTCGAATATCTCGATGGCGACACGATTCGCGATATTTTCCCGGCGACGGGCTTCACGCGCGAGGACCGCGACCAGCACATCCGGCGGGTGGGCTACCTGGCCAGCCGCCTCGAGCGCCACGGTGTGACCGTGATCGCCTCGCTGGTCTCCCCCTACCGCGCTTCACGGGATTTCGTGCGCGGACTGTGCCGGGACTTCGCCGAGATCTGGGTCGCGACGCCGTTTGAGGAATGCGAGCGTCGAGACGTCAAGGGACTCTACGCCAGGGCCAGGCATGGCGAGATCAAGAACTTCACCGGGCTCGACGACCCGTACGAGCCGCCGGTGACCCCCGAGTTGACCATTCAGACTACGGGAAGAACCCCCGAGGAATGTTCCTCGGAGGTCATCGGATGGCTGGATCAGATGCCAACCGCGGTCGCAGAAGCCGGCAGGGTGCCGCAGCTTCACCAGAACTTTTGAGGACTTCGTCATGGATCATATTGACCAGCTGGAACACAGGAGCGTACACATCTTCCGTGAAGCCTATGCCAACTTCAAGAGCCTCTGCATGCTCTGGTCGATCGGCAAGGACAGCACGGTCCTGCTCTGGCTTGCGCGCAAGGCCTTCTTCGGGCATGTGCCGTTCCCCCTTGTGCACATCGATACCTCATTCAAGATCCCGGAGATGATCCGTTACCGCGATCGCCTCGCGGCCGAGTGGAACCTGAACCTGATCTACGGGCAGAACGAAGGCGCGCTGCGGGACAAGCGCACCTTTCCCGACGGAGCCGTGGACCGCATTACCTGCTGCGGCTTGCTCAAGACCGAAGCACTGAAGCGAACCCTTTCGGGAGAGTGGCCGCGCTACCGCTTCAATCACGCGAAAAAGGCCTACGAGCTCGACAAGAACACCGAGCCTTTCACCGGCGTCATCGTCGGGGCCCGTGCCGACGAGGAGGGGAGCCGCTCGAAGGAGCGGTATTTCTCGCCGCGAAACCGCGAGAACTCCTGGGATGTGGGGGACCAGCCGCCCGAATTCTGGAACCAGTACAAGACCGACTTCGCCCCGGGCACTCACCTGCGCATTCACCCGCTGCTGGACTGGACCGAGCTGAACATCTGGGAATACATCGAGCGGGAGAACATCCCGACGGTGTCGCTCTACTACAACCACGGCGACGGGATCCGGTATCGCTCGCTGGGTTGCGGACCATGCACCAAGCACGTCGAGTCCGAAGCGAGAAACGTCCAGGAGATCATCGTCGAGCTGAAGACCGGCAAGTTCGCCAACATCGCCGAGCGGTCGGGCCGGGCGCAGGACAAGGACGATGGTGGCGGGCTCGAGACTCTGCGTCGTGACGGATACATGTGAGCGAAATGGGTAACCTGACCTTCGGGCTGGCGCTGGTCCTCGTGGCGGCGCCGCTCGAGGGCCAGACGGCAGTCCCTCCCGCGCAGCAACCCCTCTTCCTCACCCACATCACTGTCGTTGACGTCACCGGCGGGCCCTCGAGGCCCGAGATGACAGTAGTCATCAGTGATGGGCGGATCGCCTCCATCACGCCCTCCGCCGGCGGTTCCGTGCCCCGTGGAGCGAGAGTGGTCAATTCCGCTGGCAAATATCTCATCCCCGGTCTCTGGGACATGCATGTGCACCTCACCGAGGCCCCGGCCGAGGGTGATGAGATTGCGCGCCCCGTCAAAGTGGATGCCCGCGCCTACTACTTCCCCTTGCTGGTGGCCAACGGAGTCCTCGCCGCTCGGGACATGGGAGGGGTCCTCGATACCCTGACCAGCTGGCGCAAGGAGATCGCCGCTGGCAAGACCCTTGGGCCTCGGCTCATGGTCACGGGATTCAAGCTGGGGTCGGCCAATCCAGTAGTGCCCGGAGGGCCAGCTCCGGTCGAGACAGCGGCTCAAGTCCGCACCTCGGTCGAGCTGCTGCGCCAACACGGCGCCGACTTTGTAAAAGTGGATTTCGGGCTCGAGAACGCGAATCTCTACCCGGTCGTCGCGGAGGAATCGAAGCGCCAAGGCCTGACCTTCGTGGGCCACGTGCCGCTCACCATAAATCCCGGTCATGCCTCGGCGCTGGGACAGCGCAGCATCGAGCACCTGATGCAGGTTCCTCTCGCGTGCTCGAGTGAAGAGACTGCCCTGCGCCGCAGGCTAAGCGCACTCCGTGCCAAGGCCAGCTTGCTGGAACGATTGGCGGGATGGAGCCTGTGGTATCAGGGCCTGCCGCATGAGTACGCGGTGTCGGAGCGCATTGCCGCGACATACGACAGTGTGAAGGCGGCAGCCCTTTTCAAACGCTTTGTGGACAACGGCACGTGGCAGACGCCGACGCTGTTCCTGGAGCGGGACCGCGCACTTCATATTCCGGGCAATGGACTGGAACTCGAGTCGCGTTACGGGCTTGCCAGCAAGATGCGACGGCCGAGCCGCCCATTCACGCCGGAAAACAGCCAGCGGAGTGAGGCGTACTACCGCCGGGAGCTGCAGATCGTCGGAGCGATGTATCGCGCCGGAGTTGGCATCCTGGCTGGCACTGACCTTCCGGTCGGCCACGCCATTCCTGGATACGGCCTGCACGAGGAACTGTCGCTAATGGTCGAAAGCGGCCTGCCCCCGTTGGCCGCACTTCAGACCGCGACACTGAATCCGGCGAAATTCTTTGGCCTCACCGATTCCCTCGGCACGGTGGAACAAGGCAAGGTGGCCGACCTCGTCGTGCTGGGCGCCGATCCCCTCGCGGACATCGAGAATACCAATCGTATCGATGCTGTAATCATGCGGGGCTCGCTCATGGATCGGCAAAAGTTGGACGAAATTTTGGACAAGGTCGCATTCCGAGTTCGTGAAGAGAATAGGAAGGAGGGCGTCACCCAGCCGTAATCATCCGGCTCTACCTTCCCACCATGCTGCTTGGATGTAAGTCCCACCCGACGTGCAGGTTGCGCGCCGCAGTTGCGGCCGTGCCATGACTCCATACGCGAGCTTCTTTTACTTCGGGTTGCTCCTGTACCCGTTGGCGATCGGGCTTGTGCTCGCCTGGTTCGGCAAGCTCACGCCAGGAATTCTGCTCGGCCTGACATTGGGAATGGTTCTGGTGCAGTACTCCCGGCTCCAGGCCGAAGGGCCAAACGCCTTCGACAAGGTCTGGGCCATAGCGGGGTTCGCACTGTACCAGCTTGCGATTGCCAGCGCGTTTCTTCATGTGCGTCAACGCCTGCAAAGCAAGCCGGCGTTCTGGTTCGCCATCATCCTCAGTCTCTTGCCGCTTGCCCTCGTCAAGGCGGCCCCGACCAATGCGGGCGTGACCCTGATCGAATTCGTCGGCGTATCCTACGTCACGTTCCGGAGTCTGGACGTCATCATCGGGATCGAGGACCGCCTGATTACGGCGCTGTCATCCAGGCAGTATGTCCTGTTTCTCCTCTTCTTCCCGGCAATTTCTTCCGGTCCGATCGACCGGTTCCGCCGCTTCGCCGGTGACCTGAGCCAATCCAGAACCCGTCAAAGCCTGCTCGCCGACGTCGATTCCGGCATCCAGCACATCATGCGGGGCTTCGCCTACAAGTTCCTCGTGGCGGCCCTCATCAAGTCTCACTGGCTCGAACCGGCTGAGAGCGCGCACGGCATCTGGTCCACGATCTCCTACATGTATGCCTATACGCTTTATCTCTTCTTCGATTTTGCGGGATACAGCGCCTTCGCGATCGGCGTCGGGTCCATGCTCGGTATTCGCACTCCCGAGAATTTCCGTCTCCCCTTCCTGGCACGAAACATCAACGATTTCTGGAACCGGTGGCACATCAGTCTCTCCACCTGGTTCCGCGATCACGTCTTCATGCGGTTCATGCTCGCGGCTACCCGTGGCAAGTGGTTTCGAAGCCGCGAGGTCGCTTCGGTGGCCGCGTTCTATGTGACTTTCCTGCTCATGGGATTGTGGCATGGCGTGGCCCTGCGCTACGTCGTCTACGGCCTGTACCACGCCACGCTGCTCTCCATTCACAACGGGTTTGCGCGCTGGCGGCGGAAGCGGGGACGGGGAGAGCCCGGGCTCGGCTGGCAGGTGGCGAGTACTGCATTGACCTTTCAACTGGTCTGCTTTGGCTTGTTGATCTTTTCCGGCCGGCTCGGATGATGGGATCACCAGCTGGCTTTGGGGGCATATGACGGTCGACACACGTGTTTCTGTCGCAGAGCGAGTGATAGCCGTACTGGCTGACGTGGCCGAGGACAACGTGGTCCGGACGGATCCCGACATACCGCTGTTCGAGCAGGATGTGCTCGACTCGCTCCGAACGGTCGACCTGATTCTGGCACTGACCAAGGAATTCGGAGTGGACATAAGCCCGGCCGAACTGGACCGCTCGCTCTGGGCTACGCCGAGACACATCGTGGCCTTCATGGAGGCGAAAGTAGGAGCGTGAGTCTGCTGAAGAGAGCGCCGCATGTGACCGCCCTGGCCGTGGTATCGGTGCTCATGTCGCTCGGGCTTGCGGTGGCTACGTTCTACGTCCGGGCGCTGACCCGTCACGCCATTCATCATTTCGCCAACGCCCAAAGCGATTCGAAGATTCTCGGCGTCACGATCATCCGCGAGGCTTTGCGGCATCCCGACGTCTTGGTGGATTTCGGCAGTTCGGAAATGATCCGCGGCCAGGGACGTCCGTTCTACGGGCCGGCGTTTTTCGCCAAGGCTCCCAGCGGGTTCGTACTGTTCCCGGTCGCAGATCTTGGGGCGACGCCTCTCGCCGAGTTGCTGCGGGTAGCCGCGGCGGGTCCGGTCGTGCGTGGCAAGCGGCTCATCGTGTCGTTCACACCGCAGGTCTTCATCGGCAAGGGTCACGATCGTTTTGACGAGGCTTACCGGGGGAACTTCTCGCCCCTGCAAGCGACCGTCCTTGCCTTCAGCAATGATCTGAGCCCGGCGTTAGCCGGGGACCTCGCGAGTCAGCTGCTGAAGCACGCTGCGACACTCCGCCATGAACTCCTGCTCCGCGTCGCACTCAGCGCGCGTGCGCGCGACAACGGGTTTGGCAAGGCGATGTACCTCGCCCTCTATCCTCTGGGAATGATGCAGGAAGGGTTTTATCGCATCGCCGATGATGTCCTGGTCTGGCGCGCGCTCTCGGATCGGAAGGACAAAAACCGCTCGCCTCGGACCACCATAGAGCCGCCCAACTGGAGTGTCCTCGCCGACTCGGCCGACCGGTTCACCCGCGCTCATGCCAGCAGTAATCAATGGGGCATCGAGGATAAGTTCTTTGCGCAGCAGGGCGGCTACTTCGTGAAACAGAAGGGCACCAAGGATTCGACGGAATGGTTGGCGAACCTGAATGAGGGATACGGGTGGCCGGAGCTCGATCTCCTGCTCCGCCTCCTGAAGGAGCGTGGCGCCAAGCCCCTCATTATCACGACGCCCAAGCACGGGCTGTTCGATGAATTCGCCGGGCTGAACGCGCCGGTGCGGAGCCGGTACTACGAAAAGTTCCGCGCCGCGGTGGCGCCCTACGGCTTTCCGGTCGAGACCTTCGAGCAATACGACACGGTCAAGTACTTCCTTAACGACCCGGACAGCCACTTGAGTCCGAGGGGTTGGCTTCGTTATGACCAGCTGGTTGACGCGTTCTACCACGATTCTCTCCGCTAGCCCGTCGCTCCGTGTGACGCTGCTGGTGATCTACTATCTCGCAATAGTCGCGGGGATGTTCACGCTTTATGGCCGCGGTGAATTCAACCCGCCTCCTTTCGTCTACCAGGCGTTCTAATGGATTTGCTGACCCGGATCAGTCGGTGGGGATGGGCGCTGCCGGACAAAGTCGCCTTTCGTAGTGAAGGCCGCTCCATGACCTGGGGCGAATTGATCCGCCGGGCCAATTCGCTCGCCGCCCACCTGGCGCGGGTGCTTCCCGATGATCGGGCTCCGGTGGCGCTGGTCGGCCACAAGGAAGCCGAGATGCTGGTCGGATTTCTCGGCGTGGCCAAGGCCCGGCATCCCTATGTCCCGATCGACAGTTCCATTCCTCCTGCCCGGGTGGCCGGCATCGTCCGGAGCGCCGGGGCTCCGGTCACGCTCACCCCTGCAGACATTGCACGATTGAGTGAGATCCCTGGTGAAGATCCGGTCCGGCCTGCCACAAGCAGCGATCCGCACTACATCATGTTTACCTCGGGCAGCACCGGAGATCCCAAGGGTGTCGTCATTACCCGGGGTTGTGTCGAGAATTTCCTGAGCTGGATGGAGACCGAGCATCACTTCGAGCCGGGCCGGGAAACTTTCCTCAATCAGGTGGTCTATTCCTTCGATGTGTCGGTGATGGACACCTGGACCAGCCTTCTCACCGGTGGCACGATCGTCAGCCTCACCCGGGACCAGATCACCAATCCCCGCCAGCTGTATGGTGCGCTCCGCGAGTCCGACGTTACCGTCTGGGTATCCACGCCCACGTTTGCTCAAGTATGTCTCGCAGACCGGGGGTTCGGCCCGGCCATGCTGCCGCGAGTCCGTCGCTTCATGTTCTGTGGGGAAACATTACCACCGGAAGTGGCTGGAGCTCTGCTCGATCGCTTCCCCGATGCGGAGGTGTGGAATACCTACGGACCAACCGAGGCCACGGTCGCCACCAGCTCGGTGCGAGTCACCCGCGATCTTCTGGCGCGGTATTCACCCTTGCCCATCGGCTATTCAATGCCCGGGAGCCGGTTGCTGGCTCTGAATCCGCAGGGTCGGCCCGTGGAGGAAGGAGAGCGAGGCGAGTTGGTGATCGTGGGACCGAACGTGAGCCCGGGTTACCTCAACCGGCCCGACCTCACGTCGGCGGCATTCTTCACCTACGAGGGACAACCGGCCTATCGCACCGGCGACTGGGGTTATGTGGAGGATGGACTGGTCTTTTTCCTGGGGCGGATGGATGGCCAGATCAAACTGCACGGCTATCGCCTCGAGTTGGGCGATGTCGAAGCCCACATAGCGGCGTTGCCGGGAGTCCGTTCTGCCGTGGTGCTGCCGGTTCAGCGAGACGGCCGAATCGATTCGCTGACAGCTTTTGTGGTTCTCGGAGAGCGGCCAGCGGGGACCGAGCGGGAGATCGGGACTCAGCTCCGGAGCCAACTGTCCAAGCGGATCCCGGAATACATGCTCCCCCGGAAATTCCGCATTCTCGAAGGTTTCCCCATGAATGCCAACGGAAAAACCGACCGGAGGAAGCTTGCCGAATTGATTACGGTCGGCGGGTGATGTAACCGATCAGCTCCCCGAAACTCCAGGCAGCCAGCAGGAGAAAAACTACCGGACTGACCGCGACGAAGCGCCAGGCGTTCACCCGCTTCTGGAATTGCATCCGCAGGTGGCGAAGCAGCAGGACGAAGGGGAGCACCGGGCAAAGAGCCGCGAGAACGATGAGGCGTAGCAGGCTGGTCTCCCTGGCTCGCGTGTAAGCGAACAGCCGTCCCCATCCGATTCGCTCCGACAGGACCCCACCGAGCGTCACTCCGTCCCGCATCTGGTCCACGGCGAAAGACGGATCGAGCCACAGTACCTCTCCGTCTCTTTGCAGCGCCCAATGCACTGTCGTCTCGTGATAGCGCGATGCCCAAAGTTCCCGAGTCTTTTCCAGCGCGCGGCGCTTGTAGCAGATATTCACGTCGGAGACGTAGGGGCGCGGTCCTGCCTCAAAGGGAAGCTGGTAGCGCCCGAAGTCGCAGAAATAGACCGCCCAATTGAGCGACCGGTTGCGCCCGTTTTGAATCGCCCCGCCAATTACGGCATGCGAGAGTCCCGCGTGCAATTCGGAGACCCGTGCAGCCCAGTCCGAGCGAGGCACCCCACGATCCTCGAGAATAGCGACCAGTTCCCCTCCGGCGATCGCCAGTCCTGCGGCTCTCCGTCGGTCGAACAGCTCGTGCTGGCCCGCAGGACTCGGCTTGGGCCGGAGAGTGTCGAGTCGCCCCAGAGCGAGGAAACGAAAGCGCGGGAACCGCCGCTCCAATGCCGCGATGCCTTGCACGCTGTCATCCCAGGGGACGATGACTTCCAGCTCGGGTCCTCCGACCTGCTCGTTCAGGGCGCCGAGGCAGCGATCGAGGGTCGCTCCCCCATCCACGATCGTGACAACCACCGATAGGCGGGTCACAACACCGTCTCCGCAATCCGAGTTGCGTTGGCCATGAGGGTGATGGTGAGGTTCTTGGCCGGCAGGAACGGGAATCCGGCTCCATCCGCGATAATCAAGTTCCCAAATTGACAGCTGGGTCGGTCCGGGCGGCATCCGTGTTCGAGCGGTGAACTCGACATCGGCAGACTCCCGGCGCAGTGCACGCTCGCGCCCTTGGGGAGGACCCGGATCATCCCGGGAGGGACGATCCCGCCCAGGCGTCCGAGGGCCCGCTTGACCGTGCGGATCGCCACAGCCGAGCGGTGAGCTTCATCGGGCGGGTCCCGGTACTCCAAACCAGCCTCGTTCGTCTCAACCGCCACGGAGGCTCTCACGGAGCATCGCGTCTATCGATTGCATCTGAGGAATGAGCGGCTCGACCCATGGATGGGGAGCCGCCGTACCTTCGTTGGCGAACGATGCGAGCTGACCCGCCGTCAAGGGAAAGGCGGGGCCCGCCAACCGTTGAAGGACCGCGAGGAATGCGCGGAGGGGTTCGATGGGAACGTGCACCCGACGCCCCGATCCCCCTTTGACAATCGTGCGGATTCGTACGATCAACTCCTCGATCGGCAGAACTTCCGGGCCTCCGACTTCGAATTCGGTGGCGTCAAGCGAATGCCGCTGTGCCGTTGCGATGAGCACTCGTGCCACATCCTGCACCGCGATCGGCTGGACCTTCACCTGACCCGAGCCGAACACCACTCCAAGCGGCGCGCCGGCCAGTCGAGCCAGTCCCTCGAGCACTGGGCTGCCCGGCCCAAAGATCATCGTCGGGCGAACAATCGCGTAGTCGAGCCCGCTGGAGCGCACGAGAGCCTCGGCTTCGATCTTCGATTCGGCGTAGTGATACGACGCGCGATTGCGGAACCGTGCTGCGATGCTGCTTACGAGGATGAACCGGCGGAGTCCGGCGCAACGCGACTCCTCCACGAGTCGGCGAGTACCTTCGACGTTTACCGCCCGGAACCGTGCCTCGGAGGCGTTGCCGGTCGCGGCGGCGAGATGAAGCACTACCTCGTGACCGGGGAGGGCATGGACCCATGAGGCCGTGTCATCAAGGTCACCCTCGATGTAGCGCCAGCCGGAACGCGGGGGAATCGTCCGGGTCAGCGACTCACGATCACGAGTGAGACAGGTAACAGGATTGAATGCGCCGCCGGGAAGGCCGCGAAGCAACGCGCGGCCGACCAGACCGCGGGCGCCGGTCACGAATAGTGAGGCCATACGTGACTGGCGGGATTTCGAGGGTAGTTCAGGAAGCGATGCGCTTGGAGATAGCGATCGCGCGGGCCGACTGGAGATGTGTGCTTCGTTGAGTACGGTGATGACGACATCAACTCGCGACTCCTGATTACCGGAGCTGGGAAGTACGTGGGTCGCTGCAGGTTTGGGTATCGGAGGACCTCGCGCTCCAACGGAGTGTAGCACCGACAAAACACTCCCTTGGCTCGACCGACCCGCAGAACACCGACCGGGTTGAACGCTGCATCACAACCTATTGTGCTGAAATGACTTGTACTGTGATATCTGCCGAAATCTGGCCGGTTTTGGCACTACCCCTTAGCCCACCGACTTATTTCTCGGGCAGTTTGGCCGGGTCACGAACTGTCCAGACAAGCGCGATTGCGACCCCAAGAAGGACGAAGAAGGGGAATGCATCGACCGGTGCCTCCAGCCAGGGAAGGTATTGTTTGGATGTCTTCCCCAGAACGGTGAGCCAAGGCAGTTGGAACCCGCCGACGAATACATGAACCAGGTTGTCCATCACGCTTCCCTGACTCCGGACCATCGAGATCGACCAGTTGATGACGAATGAAACGAGGGCGAGGCTGTACCCGAGCCAACGGGGCAACCGCAGGAGTACCGCCGCGGCAGCCAGGAACAGGAAGGGGATGACCGGGGCGAGGTAACGGAGCCCGGTCACATACTGCAGCCTGGTGTACTGCACGCAGCCGAAGAAGAGAATGAAGGCCACAGCATAGGCCAGACAGAACCAGGTCTCCCGCGAGGGCAGGAACGAAGTGTTCCGTCGGTTGAACCACGGCGCCGCGAAGGCGAGGACCGTAATCGGAGCCACGACGAACAGACCGTAGCGCGGCTCAATCAGCAGCAGCCGCACCAGCTCCCCGGACAGGCCGCCCACGCCCTGGTAGCCCACGTCAGTCCCTTCGACGGGCGGCATCCAGTGTTGCGCAGGATGGAACCAGTCGCCGAAGCAAGCCCACTGGTAATAGAACAGCATCAGCACCGGCGGAATAGCTCCGGCCGCGTACCACAACGAGTCCTTGAATCCCTGGGCGAAATTGGTCTCGTCTCGCCGGACCCAGAGCGCGTACAGGCCCAGGAGCCCCATCGAAAGGCCTCCGCTGTAGTCGCAGAGAAGACTGAACCCTCCCAGGAAGCCGGCGATCAGGTATCGGGTCCGAAGCGACCAACGGAAGTGACCACTAGGATTCCAGATCAACACAAATGCGAGGAGAGACGCGATACCGATGCCTAGATTCTGATTCAGAAATCCCGTGCGAAAGAAGACCGGGGTACCAAATGCGTAGATCAGCGTGAGACCGAGCGCCGTCTTGCGACCGATGCCCAGGTGCCCGAGCAGGCTGAAGATCAAGACCGCGGAGTAGGCGCTGAGCGGTGCCATGCACAGAGCCTGTGTCACCGCGCCTACCAGCCCGAACCGTACGTCCAGGCCAAGGCGCCGAACCTTCTGATAGAACTCCACGCGGCGCCAGCGCGGATCAATGTACTGCGTTGTGGTATCGGCAGGCCCTCGCGCGGCCAGCGTCTTCTTGACGACTAGGTCTATCGCGGGCTTGGTGATGAGGTAGGGTATCGCCCCCACGAAGGAGATGCCTGGATTGGCGTCTTGATGGACGCCCCCGTGTGGCGCGTTGGGCGGATTCTGGAAGATGTCGACGTGCATCCCGAGGTACGGATCCAGCCGGAAGGTGTGGCTTTCCACGATGCTCAGCACCAGATAGTGCTCGCGCACGAAATCGGTGGCAAAATGAAGGACGTACACCATCCAGCAGGTGAGGAACAGCCGGATCTTCACCGATCGGGGGGAGAGGTCGGCGAGGCTCATGGCTTGGGACTCAGCGCTATGGCCCTGGACTCCGCGCTGCTCTGGTAAACCGCGTTGGCGATCTCCACCGCGCGGAAGCCGGCGAATCCGTCAGCGAGCGGCACCCTCTCCCCATTGATCATGCGAAGGAAATCGGCCAGCTCTTCCTGAAACGAGAGCAGGGCGGTCGAAGTCCAGCTCTTGAGCTTTTCCCGCACCATGATTTCTGGATAGAGTTTGCGAACTTTCCGTCTTGCACCACCCGGCTTGTCCTGAGTAACCAGGAGATTGGACATCGGCGCGTAATACCCCCTCACCATGCCGCGGTCGCCATACGCCTCGACGTAGAACCGATAACCCTTCCACTCGGTCCAGGTGGCCTCGTAGGTCGCAGGAACACCGGATGGGCTGCGGAATACCGCTACCGCGTTGTCCTCCGAGCCGGGGACCTTCCAGATATGGTTGCTGGACACACCGTAGACTTCGGCGACTTCACCCAGGATGTACCGCGCGAGATCGGTCATGTGAATGCCAACGTCCATCATCGCGCCACCACCCGACTCTGGCGCCTTGTATTGCCAGTCGGCTCTGAAGTTGTGGAGGCCGTCGTGCCCGCCGAAGACGCGGACGTGGTCCAGCGTTCCGATCCGGCCCTCATCGATCGCCTGCTTGAGAAACTTGATGGACGGGTAGTAGCGATGATTGAACCCCGTCGCGAGCCGCTTCCCACTCGCGCTGGCGGCATCGAGCATGCGCCGGCAGGAGTCCACGGTGTTGCCCAGCGGCTTCTCGCACAACACGTGTTTCCCCGCGCGGAGAGCGGCCACGACCGCCTGCTCATGGAACTGGAGCGGTGACGACACGATGACGGCCTCGAGCCCCGGCAGCTCCAGCAACTGCTCGAGTGACTGGCACACCCGGGCTCCGGTCCCTGCCGCCGCCTTGGCGGCGTTGGCCTGGGCCACGTCGAGCACGGCGGCCAGCTCGGTTCCGGGATTCGCACGGATCGTCTGGGCACGGAGCTGGCCGATGGTGCCGGCTCCAACAACGGCAAAGCGCATTGCGTTCAATCCTCCACTACGTGGGTGGCAAAGACCTTCCGATACTCCGTCCACTTGTCCTCGTTGAACCCGGCAGGCTCGAGACAGTCCACCGCGGCGCGTGCCATGTAGAGTGCGTGATGGGTGTTGTCGTGCGCGAAGAGACCCTGCCTGCCATAAGTCAGAAGCCGCGGCAGACTCTCGGCCCAGTGATCCAGGATTCCGAACGGCCCCTCATAGCCCCTGGTGTAGATCGGATAAGCCTGACGGAGACGCCGGGTGTGGACCGCGACCGGCGGCGCCGGGAGGGGAATGCCCGCTCGGGCGAGATCGTCGGCCACCTGGCGACCCAGGCCCGAGTCGTCCATCCGCCACACCTCATCGTCGACCTCGCACGGCAGCTCCGCGCACAGCGTGGTCCGCCCCCGGGGTTCGGCGACGACCGCATAGTTCTTGGGCTCGGACAGTCGGGTGATGCTCACGTCCGCGGACGGGAAGTAGTGGGCGTCGAATTCGGTGAATTGGTCCACCGGTAGCTCGAGGTAGACCAGAATCATCGCCCGATACTCGATGGCCGCGCTGGCGTCCCGCACTTCGGCAGGGACTCGCCCGCTCAAGGATCGGGCGAGGACAGTGATCGGAATGGTGGACCAGACGTAATCTGCCGTCACCTCCGTGGTCTTGCCGTTGCGATCGAGCTCGATGATCCAGGGGGCCTGCGCGCTGGACGGGCCGTGCAGCTTGGCAACGCGCGACCCTAAGCGGAAATCCGCACCGTTCTTCTGCGCTGCAGCGGCGAACGCTTCCGATATCTGTCCGTAACCCTTTTTCGGATAGAAGAACCGTCCGGCTCCCGGTGGCTTGAGCCCTGGAACCTGGGACAGGACTTTTCGCACCAGCTTTCCAAACGATCCGGCCGAGACTCGACGACGAGCCTGAATCCCCGAGAGAGTATCGGGTTCTCTGCCCCAGATCTTTCTGGCGTAGGGGAAATAGAAATCGCGGCAGATGGTGGGTCCCAGATTGGCCAACAGGACGCTGGCGAAGCTGTCTCCTTCGTCGCGCTTGCCACCCAGGGCTTTTCTCCCCATGTCGGTGAGCGAACCCAGGGCGAACTGAGGATCCAGCCGCAGCATCAGATCGACTGGCTTGAGCGGGAAGTGGACGAACTTGCCCCGCAGGTGAATGCGGCCATGCCGCGGCCGGTCCAGCAGGTCGTCCCCGAGGAGGTCACGAATCTCCGCCAGAATCTCCGGGTCGCATGCCGGGTGCAGACGGTGGCTTCCATAGTCCAGCCGCTGGCCTCCAGCATCGAAGCTGCCGGCGTTGCCTCCAACAACCGTATTCTGCTCTACCACGGTGACCTGGGCCTTGCGGGTCTTGCGCAGCCAGTGAGCCGCGCCGACCCCGGCAGGGCCGGCGCCGAGGATCACGATCCTGGGTTCAGGCATGTGAGGAATGAGTCTCCACGGCGGGCCGGATTGCCGCGCCAAATGGTGCGCCGCGCCGGCGACCGAGCACCAGCCAGACGAGGCCGCCGATGAGGCCGCCCGAGATGAGTACGGTCTGCCAGAGGAGCGAACACACTACGCCGACCGCGAAGGGTACCCCGAACGGTGCGAGCAGCGCAGCCAGGGTGGTTTCCCGCACCGCGAGGCCGCCGAGACTGATCGGCATGAGTCCGGCGATCTTGGCCAGGGGCCAGACCAGGAACCACACCGTCAGGGGTACTCGAATCCCCAGTTGCCAGCCAAGCCACGCGTTGAGGAGAACGAAGCTGCCCTGAATCGTGAGCGAGAGACACAAAGTCTTGGCGGCGCTACGGGGATTCCGCGCCAGACGACGCAGCGCAACCAGGGCACGACCTATCGGCCTGCGCAGTCGGCGCGGCCAGCGATTCAACCGGCGCCGCAGCATCAGGGGCAGGAAGATCAACAGCAGCGCGCTGCCCAGGATCAGGGAAACCGTGATCAGGTTACCGCCCACTCCGGGCAGCGCATCGTGGGACAGCAATCCGCCGGCGGCAACCAGTATCGTCATGGCGATCATGTCGGTCACTCGGTCGAGCACACCGCCCAAGAAGGCCGCCTCCGGTCGCCGGGTGAAGCGGCTCGCGAGGGCCGCCCGCAGTACATCGCCCCCAACGATGCTGGGCAGGCACAGGTTGGCGAAGAGGCCGGCGCCATAACACAGCGCCGCGTCGGCGAAGCCGAGGTCCGAGCGCCCGGCGTTCACGAAAGTCCGCCACTTCACTACGCCGAGCGTGTGCCCGAGCACGAAGCCGAGCAACACACCCACCCAGACGATTGCAGAGAGGCGCAACAGCGCATCCCGAACCTGATGCCATGGAAGCAACAGGAAGAGCGCCGTGAGCAGTCCGGCGCTGACGGCGACCTTGACCCAGAGCTTCATCGTCTCAGTCCGAGCCGCATATTCTGGTCGGCGAGGAGGCCGACGGCCCAGACGATCAAGGCACCCAGCAGCGCCAGGACGGCGCTCTCGGAAAGGTTGTCCTTGTACACGTCGTAGCCGAACTTCGCCAAACCGAGGACGGCCAGAAACGCGCCCAGCGGAATGAAGACTTTCAATGGATTGAAGTAGACGATGGTCCGCAGGATGAGCAGGGTAAAGTCGTACGCGTGGCGGGGCCGGATCTTCGATTCACCCAGCCGGGCGCGGTAGTTGATCGGCAGGTACTCGACCGCATGGCCGTTGCAGATCGCCGCGAGGGTGATCGTCGTCGTAAACGAGAAGCCGGCCGGCAGCAGATGCTCGTAGCGCAGCACCAGGCGCTTCCGCATAAGGCGCATGCCGGAGTTGATGTCCGGGATATCCCGCTCCGACAGATAGCTCGCGAGCCAGCGCAGAAAAGCCTTCGCCGGTCGCCGGGCGAACGGAACCCGCACCGACTCGCCGGTCCGCGCCCCAACCACCATCTCATTGCATCCCGTCGCCGCCAGCAGCTCGGGGATCGCCTCGACCGGATAGGTGCCGTCGGCGTCGGTGATCAGAATCCATTCGTGCTGAGCCCGGTGAATCCCCAGTTTCAGCGCCGCGCCATATCCCTGGTTCTGGCGCCGGCGGAGCACTCGGACTCCATCGATGTCTGCCGCCTGAGCAGTGCCGTCCTTGGAGCCGTCGTCCACCACGATGATCTCGTATTTCCATCCGGAGTCGCGCATCACCGCGTCCACCGCGCGGACCTGTTCCGCCACGTGGGCAGCCTCGTTGTATGCCGGAATCACGACCGACACCGCGCGCTCGCGGGGGCCCGACTCGTCTGCAACGATCTCTTCGATCACGCGAGGCGCCTCACGTCGGGGAATTGGAAGAACGGGACACCAGGACCACGATGGCACCGCCGCCCACGCTGCCAGGGAAGACCGCGGCGGTGTCGTACCGGCTCTCGAGCCGCGACCAGATCTCGGGCTGGACCGCCGCTAATCGGATCGGAAACGTGTACACCACCCAGGTGCGAGCGTGCTGGCCCTCAGCTGCTTCGAGAGCCGCGAGGTTGTCCACCTCGTCCCAGGACTTCCCGAAGTACCGGGCGTAAGGATAGCGGGTCAGATCCACCGTGACGATCACGTCCTCGGGCGCCCGCCGCGCCTCGACGAAACCGGCGGCGCCGGCGTAGTCCTGCTTGGGCTGCCAGGCCCGGGGCACCGTCAAGGCGCTCCCAACGGCGACCAGCACCATAGCGGCAGTAGCGAGCAACTCTCCCCTCGTCTTGAAAAGCAGCCGCGAGATCGTGAAACCACCTCGAACCGCGATCATCACCGCGAAGCCGGCGCTGAAGAAGAAAAACCTGGGCCAGAGGTTATGCGACATCGCCAGCACCGCAAACATCGTAATGACGCCCGGGAGAACGAATAGCGATACCACAGTGAGACTCTGGCGTGCGTAGCTCCAGAGGCCCGCCCCGGCAACGACGAGACCGCCAACGAGGACGATCCATCCTCCCGGGAGTCCTCGCGCCAGACCGTTCAGCGTCTCGGTCAAGAGCCACAGCGGATCCTTCCACGCGGTGTCCGTCCCCGCCATCGTCGGAGTGAGCAGCGTGTCGAAGAACTGGGGCAATACCAGGGCGTAAAGCTGCAGCGAGAACGTGCCGGTGAGGATGATTCCCGCGAGCGCTCGGCGGACCGGCGTGGTCAGGCTTCGGCCCTGGCGCCACCAAATCACCAGAGCGATGACGGCGTGCGCCACTACGACGAACGCGGCGGTCACGTGGGTGTAGATCGCCAGGGCCATGCACGTAGCGTAGAACACCGCCGTCTTCCACCCCGCCTGAGACGGCCCAGTCAGGCGCAGAAATGCCTCGGTCCCCAGCAGTGAAAACAGCAGCAGCCCCGAATAGCCCCGGGCATTTTGGGAGAACCAGACGTGATGGTAGGAGACGGTGAGCAGGAGAGTCGCAAGCAGGGCCTCCCGCTCGGAGGTCAATCGGGACGCAAGGCGATATGTCGCCCAGAGGCTCGCGGTCCCCATCAGGGCTGCCGGCAGGCGAAGACTCCAGCCGCTGTCGCCGAACAGGTCCACCGACAGACGCGCGAGGACCGAATAGAGCATGTGCTGGTTCTGGCTGTCGTAGGTCGACAGGATCTGACCCAGCGGCAACCGGACATAGTCCACCATGGTCTGGATCTCGTCGAACCAGAGTCCGACGCCGAGATCGTGTAGCCGCAACGCTAGACCGATGATCAACAGGCCCGCCAGCATCATCCGGCTCCCTGAGCTCGCTATTGCGGGAGGGGACTCGGCGGAAGCACCGTCAGTTCCAAGCGGAAGTCGCGAGGCCAGGGCAAGAATCAACGCGTGAAGTGCCAGTGTCGCCTTGACTATCCAGACCCCCATTTGAACGGAGGCCAGGTGGGGCGAGCTTCCAGCCAAGGCCGCGGCCGTCCAGTGTGGGGGCAGCAGGACCGCGACGACCAACAGCAGAAGGGCGATGGCCTTGTTTCGTTCCATTATGGAACTTCTGGGATAGGGCGAGGGGCTAACATTCGGCGCGGTGACGGGAGCAATGTCCGTTCCAGATCGTAGTTTAGCACCCCTCCGATGGATGGGCATCCCAGCCCCTCTGCTCGTCGGGTCCGACTCAACACTTTTCGATTACCGGAAAGCCGAGGGGACGGCATTAGCACCGATCCTGCACCAAGTTCCGGGTCCATGGCCGCCCCTCTGAAAACCTCCGAGCCACATCCTGCTCCCCCTCGTTTTTGGGTCGGACTTCTGGTCGCGAGCGCAGGATGGCTTGCCTATATCCTGTCGCTCGAGCTGCTCAATCCGCGATTGGTCCCGTCCTGGCACGGGTTTCTGCACACCGCCATCGTTCGGCGTTTTCCCTCGCCCAGCCTGATTCCGGAAAACCCGTTTTTTGCCGGTGAACCGCTCAAGTACTACTGGTTCTTCCACTGGATGGGCTCTGGAGTGTCACGGACGCTTGGGGTGGATCCACTCACGGCACTCCGCTTCCTGGCGCTGGCGGGCCTCGTGTTGCTGACTCTCGCGGCGGGGCTGGTGGGCCGCAGAGTCTACGGCTCACTCGGAGCAGGACTTCTCATCGGTGTCTTCGCGCTTGCGGGTGCCAATCCTCTGGGGCCGGCCATCGCCGTTGGGCGTCATCTGGTCCAACATCGTCAACTCCTCGAGCGCACCGTGCATTCGGCCGAGATTGAGACCGTCCACGTGAGCGACGATCTCGCTGACAGCCTCATGAGTCGGCCCCTGCTCCCCGCGATGTATCTCTCGGCCGATTGGCGGAACGGCCAAAACATTGTCTGGTTCGTAGACATCTCGTCCCGAGGGCTCGCTCTCGGTGTCATGATGCTCATGCTTTATTTCCTTCTCGATTCCCGCGCGGGCCCCCTCTCGCTTGCCGGGACGGCTGTCACCGGCGCCCTGCTTACCGCGCTTAATCCGATCGTCGGTCTCGCTGCCTGCTTCCTCCTTGCCGGCAGCGTGGCGGCGGTGTGGCTCCTGCATCGATGGAGGGGTGGAGAACCGGGTCCTATCACGCCGACTATCATGAGGAGTGCCGCGCTCGTGATCGGCGCGGTTGCGGCACTGCCCACGTACTACCACCTGTTCGGCCAAGGCGGTTCGGGACGGATCTCACCGGTAGATCTGCTGGCGCTCAAGCTCGTGGTGATCGCGGCCAATTTCCTGATTCTGCTGCCGCTTACGGCCCTCGGCCTTAAATCCGTCCGAGGCGCGGCCGCGCCGGGTCTCCAGGCTGTCGCTCTCGCCGGGGTCCTCCTGTTAGGGCTGGTTCCTCTGATTCAGCTGGAGAAGGGCAACGAGCACAACCTCGCCAATGCGGCCTACGTGCTGCTCGCGGTGCCGGCCGTCGCGTGGTTGGTCAGAGATATCAACGGCTCCATCCGGCCTTTCCAAGCCCAGCGTTCCCGATTGCTCATCGCGGCGTTGGTCTGCCTGCCGATGACGGTGGGAACCTGGATCGCCTTCCATGGCAGACCTGCGCTGCCCTTCCTCGCTCACGCAGGCGTGCTCCAACGAACCCCCGAGACCGATCCGATTGCTCAGCTCTATCGCTGGATCGGGAGAAATACCGGGCGCGACGCCGTGTTTGTGGTGGATCCTTCGGATGTGGTCAAGATGTCGGGCAATGTCTCGGAGCTGCCGGCATTCACCGGCCGCGCGATCTTCACCGATCAGCCGAGTTACATGACGACGCCCTATCCCGATGCGGATCGGCGGAACGCGATCTCGGGGAAGCTGGTCAGGGGAGAGGAGCTGACGGTGGACGAAGCGGGCTATGTCCACGGGCTGGGGCGTCCGCTTTACGTCATTACCTGGCACGCGGATGACTCGGGTCTACTCGAGCGGCTCAGAGGCCGCTACGGATCGCCGGCGTTCAGTGCGGGATTCGTCGCGGTGTTCGGACTGCGTCCCTGAAGTACCTGCTCAGCCTCGGCGGTAGCGCCAGAACGTCTTGGTGCCGATGAACCAGTCCCGCAGCCCGATCTTCTTCCCTTCGGCCTTGGTCCGGGGGAAATAGCGGATCGGCACCTCTCTGATGTTTTTCTTCCGAGACAAGAGGCGCGAAGTGATCTCGTGATCCAATTCGAACCCCGTGGTTTCCAGGGGGAGGGACTGGATCAGCGGAGTAGGGAAGAGCTTTAGCGCGGTTACGGTGTCGGTGAGATAGCGGCCAGTACAGAGCAGTGCCACGAAACTGAGACTCTGCCCGCCAAGGTATGCCATCCAGCCCTGACCGGGATGTTTGCCCGCGAGAAGGTTCACCAGCCATCCGTCGGTCGGGCGTTTGAGATACCGGCTGCCGTACACGGCGTCTACGCCTGCCTCCTGCAGCTTGCGGAACATGGGGATGTAATCGGCCGGCTCGTATTCCAGATCCGCATCCTGAATGATGAGATATTGACCCGTGGCGAGCCCGATCCCGGTTCGGACCGCGGTCCCTTTCCCTCCATTCTTCGGCTGATTGTGCAAACGCACCGCGGGGAATGACGCGACGATCTCCGCGGTGCGATCCTTCGAGCAGTCGTTCACGACGATGATTTCCTTGTCCAGTCCAAGGATGCTGAGGTCGAGTGCGATGATCCGCTCGAGCAGAGTGCCGATGAATCGCTCCTCGTTGTAGGCGGGGATCACTACGGACAGGACGGCGCGAGTGGTCACCGGTCAGGCTCCCCGGCCCAGGAACGCTGCCACTCGGCCCAGGTCCTCTACAGTGTTGATGCCGATTGCTTCCATCGGATCGGATGCCGGGAAAGTCTGGATCGGCGCCTGAGTCGCGAGCCACGGAATGAAGGGAAGGAAATTCCGCTCACGAGTGCTTGTCCCGACGGGCGCTGTTTCGGCGAACCGAGGCAGCAGCTCCCGGTAGGCCATTCCGCTCAGACCGAACAGCCCTATGTCGCTCTCTCCGATCGCAGGCATCGCGTCGCCCTCACGCCGCTGAAGTACCCGGAGGATTCGTCCTTCCGCATTCCGCTCGAAATGGATGTAGGGATTTTCCCCCTTGAGCGTCGGCATGGCCAGATCCACGGGTGACTGGTCGAGTGTCCTGGCCAGCCGGTCTGCCGTTGCGCGGGAGACGGCGATCTGATCGCACCAGGTGATCCAGACCTGATCGGCCGACCGGAGGACTGGAGAGCGCGTCGGGACCAGGATGGCGTCGAGCATCCCGGTGGGCGAGTCCTGGACCGCCAGCTCGATGGGAAATCCGGTCGCCAGGCAATGAGAGCGAACTATTGCGAGCGCCTCGGGACTCACGACGATCACGAAGCGATCAACCAGGCCGCTGTACCGCTCGAGGATGTAGTCGAGCATCGCGCGCCCGTTCACCGGCACTACCACCTTGGGCAGTGCCGATCCCAACCGGGAGCCGCGGCCGGCGGCCGGAACCACCATCACCCTCCTCATTGATCAAGGCTCTCGATCGTGACCGCGAGGGAGCGCAGATCGGGGAAATTCCCGAGGAAGCGGGGGCCGGAGTAGGAGAGGTTGTTGCGCACCGCTGCCGACCAGGTACCTGCGGCGGTCGCGGCCCTGAGCCCGGAGAGGCTGTCCTCGACGACCAGAGTCCGTTCCGCATTTCCTCCCGAACGCCGTAGCGCCTCCAGATAGGTATCGGGCGCCGGCTTTCCCTCTCGCACGTCATCGCTCGTCACGAGGACGGGGATGAGGGGCAGGACTCCGATCTGCCTCAGCAGAAGCTCCGCCGTGTCGCGCGAGGCGCTGGTCCCTACCGCAATCGCAGTTCCTGACGCCTTCAATTTTTCCAGCACTGCACGAGTGTCGGGGAATGTCACGGTTTCTTTCTGAAGGTATGCGCGAGCTCGGTCCTGCTTGAATCGGATCCACTGGTCCACCTGCTCGGGCGTGGGCTCTAGATCCGTCGTGATCTCGCGGATCACCTCGCCGGTTGGCCTGCCCATGATGGAGTCATAGCGTGGTCCTTCGACCCCGATCTCCTTCCAGAGGTCCTGGTAGGCGCGAGCGTGACAGGGGGAACTGTCGGCAAGGACGCCATCCATGTCGAAGATGATCAGGGAGAATCGCGCCATTCCCGCGCGCTACTTAGAGAGCGACACGGTATCCTGCGGCAGGACCATCGGGTCCGTTTCAGCTCGCAGGGGAGGCGCAGCGGGCGCGGCGGGTAGCGCCGACCAGCGGAGACGCAGGATCGTCGCCAGCGACCGCAACCCGTCACCCATTGTCGTACGGCGAACCTTCTCCGGCGAAATGGGGAAGTAGTACACCGGCGTTTCGAACACCTCGGCTCGCTGCCGTAGAAGGTTGGAGAGCACCACCTGGTTGAATTCCCGTTGCCGGTAGTCGAAGGGCCCGTTGCGGAGGAAGCCGGAGCGCACCACCCGGGCTCCTGAAAGCGTATCGGAAATGAAGCGCCCGTAGAGTGTGAAATAGGCAAGGCTCAGGACGTGGGACCCGAGGTAGCTGACGATGCTCTTGAGCGTCTTGCTCCGGTACACGAGCTGGTAGGCCGCCTTGATGTCGTTGACCGACAGACGACGGCTTCCCCATACCGCATCGAGCCGTCCACCTTCCAGGTGCCGTGCCAGGCTCACGATGTCCTCGCCCTTGTACATGCCGGAGGACTCGAACAGGAGTACGTAATCGTATCCTGGATCATTCACGACTCGGGCGAATGCGGCCTCTACGGACGAGCCCTGGGTCGCGAGATTCCTCGCCTCGAAGGGAAGGGAGTTTCCGAAGTCTCCGTCGAAGGATTCACGGCCCTCGTAGAACAGTGTCACCACGACCGGTAGCTGATCTATTCCGGCGCGCACCATCTCGATGATGGTCTGCCCGGTCTTGTTGAGCGACTGGCCCTCCACCAGCAGCACGGCCAGCCGCAAGCGCTCGTCCCGTCGCAGGAATGACTTGATGAACGGGGTGAGGACCTTGGTCGCGTCGTGGCGGCCGGTTACTCCGTCCTCGTAATTCCCGATGCGGACCAGTCGCGGGTCCTCGATGCTGTCGAGATGGCCCAGCGGAACGTACGGCGCCCCGCTGTCGCTCCGGCCTGGGTCGTTGATGAAATAGTGGGTGATCAGGCACGGGGTTGGAATGCTCAGCTGCCCCTTTTCCCGCAGGTAGTAAAGTGCCTTGTCTACCAGGTCCACGGCGCTGCTGCCGGAAATCTCCGCGTCCTCATGCAGGTTCGTGATCAGGACCTTGACCGCCCGGAGATTCCGAGCGATGGCTCTGCCGATGCCCGGCGTGAAGTACGAGGGGAAAAGGCTCGAGTGTTGAGTGCCAGGGGCGAACACGATGATGTCCGCTTCCGCAATCTTGGCGAGCAGGCGAGGGTTGGGAACCGGCTTGACGGAATTGGCCGCGAGGAAGCGCTGCAACCCAGCCGGCCCGGCCCGCGCCAGTTGCTCTCGCTCCTCGGCGGTCGTCAGCCGGCGGAGGAGATAGATGTCCCGCAGGTACTGTGGCTTGTCGGCGGTGACGATGTCGGCCTCGGTGGCGAGCAACTTTCCGTCACCGTCCACCGCGACCAGACAAGCATTGGTGCCGTCGGTTACGTTTTCGATCATGCCAGCGGGAATTCCCATCAGCCGGGTGTAGTCCTCGACGGCGCGGTTGAAGTCGCGGCCGACTTCGAGGAAGCATCCGGCAAAAACCAGATTACCCAGGCTGCAGTCGGCGAAGCTGAACTGGTACCCGGTGCGGGCACGCTCCTGCTCGAAGCGATCGAGACGGTTCGCCACAAGGTCGGCGGTGCGACGGTCGATCCCGCCGACCAGGTTCCGCAACGTGCGCTGGAACTCGTCCGCCGCTGGCGGCCCGCTTTCACGAAGTTGAGCAAACGATGCTCTCGCCTGCTCGAACCCGTATTCATCGGGGAAGCGGAGATCGAACAGTTTGACCAGCCGTTCCTCGCAGGTGTGCAACTCGGTCGCAAGCCGTGACGCGTTCTTCCGGAAATCGGATGGGCCAAGACAGTCGCCCAGGAACCGACGCACCTCGCCGGTGGACAGCCCGTCGTCGTAGCCATTGATCGCGAGGGTGAGCGCGATGCGCTCGCTGCGAATGAGCTCCCGGGAAAGCACGCTCGACCCGCGTCCCCCGGTGAAGAGGACTACGCGTACCGGGTTCTGGGAGCTGGCCATACCCGCTCGCGCGGGAGTGGAAGCTGAATCAGGCGCCATCGCGGGCCGCAAAGGGTGTGTCCGGAACGCGAGCCTGCCAGGCGAAGAGTAGGTCCTTGTACCACACCAGCCACAGGAGATACAGCAGCAGCGTGCCGCTTTTGACGACGCTCACCGCAAGCAGGGCGGCGTTGCTTTCTATTGCCACGTGGGAGCGGAAAAACATCACGAAGATCAGGTTCTGGAAGAGCGCCGCGACGAAGATGGCTGCCAGCAGCCGGCGTGCGGGACGGGTCAGTTGCGGCCCAGCTGCGAGGAGGCAGCCGAGCGGCAGAAACAATACCGCGAGATAGTGCTCCCATACTACTTGGGAAAGCAGCAGGCAGAAGCTCGCGGCGAGAAGAAAGTTGAAATGGCGGCGCTGCGACGGGTTCCATGCCTGCTTCCGGCTTCGCAGCGCGAGCCAGACGAAAACGCCCAGCACTCCGGCTTTGAGTGCGGTGCGCAGCAAGTCCGGAAGAGGCCCGCCGGCCCCGGCAATCGGAGCCGATCCTTGTATTGGCCGGAATGCATCGGCCAGGATATACAGAGAGCTGTTGAAGAACCAGGGCCAAGGCTGTTGGTTTCCCCGCAGCAGGACGTCGATGAATTCCCGGTGCAGCGGCCAACCGAACAGGAGAACCGAGAGCAGGCCCGCGGCGCCGAACACTCCGGCGATTGCGAAAAACGTCCGCCGATCCGAGAGCAGCACCAACAGCGCGGGAGCGATCAGGAACGCGGGCTTGAACAGCACCGCGGCAAGCAGCCCCAGGGCAGTGGCGATCGGCTGGTTCCGCTGATGTGCCAAAAGAGCGAAGAGAAGAAACAGGAATACAAACGGAGTGGTCTGCCCGCCGACCCGGTACATCGTCCAGAACGGTTGATAGACCAGGGCCGCCAACGAGAAGACCGCGGCAAAGCGGGCCTGGTCGAGCGGTGCGCTCGACACCGTGCCCCGCAGGTGCCGGTAGAGCAGGACGAGACCACCCGCGTATGCGAGGCTTCCGCCGAGCTTGAAGAGGATCAGCGCGACCTCGGGAGAGAACATGCTCAGCGGAGCGTAAAACCAGGCGGAGAGCGGTGCTCCCCAGAACGCCATGCCTCCCTGAGGCGCCTGGCCGGCAATCGTGGTGGTCGGGTCATAGATACTCATCAACTGACCCGCCGCCGCTCGACGACCCGTATCGTAAAAGTTGGCAAAGTCCCAACCCAGACCGGCGGGAACCAGAATGCCGGTGATGGTCACCAACGCGATGCCGACACACGCGGCGACCGTGACGGCGCGCCAGATCTGAATTTGGGCGGCTTCCGAGTCGGGCAGTGTCAGGGCACTTTGTGCGGTCATGGAATCCGGGCTCTCATCGGCTGCGTGATGCTGCAAATCAGGGTCCGCACGCCTCTTGCTGCAGAAGGCCGCTTCAAGGAGCTTAATAATCGACCGGATCCGGGATAGAATCCAGCTTGCAAAATATTGCCACCAAATCGGTTAGAGAACATCCCTCCAAGGCAGGAGACTTTGCCTGGCTGGCGACCGCCCGCCAGACGATCCCTCGGCTCTTCCGGCTGAGCGGCTGCCTGCGGCCTACGCTCCACATTCCGGATATCCGCCGACTCGAACCAGCGATCCTCACCGACCGGGGGATCCGCGCCGTGGTCTGGGACGTGGACGGTACCTTGATGAAGCATCACGGAGATCAGGTAGATCCCGAATTGCTCCCAGCCTTCGAGCGGCTGGTTGCTCAAAATGGGGTCCAGCACGTCATCCTCTCCAACTGCGGTGAGGAACGCTTCACCGAGTTGGGCAAGATTTTCCCCAACCTCCCGGTCCTACGCGCCTATTCACTTTCCGGCCGCGTGGTGCGCCGCAGTCTGTTTCAGGGTCAGGACCTCTGGAGCGACCCTGCGGCGCAGGCGTTTCACCCCCATCAGCTGCAGCGCATCAGCAAACCCAGCGATACGCTCTTCCGTTGCGTGATGGAGGACTTGGGGCTTACTGATCCTCTCACGCTGATGATGGTCGGCGATCAGTACTTCACCGACGTCGCAGGGGCAAATCTCTGTGGTGCCGTTTCGGTGAAGGTATCAACCTGGCGGCGGGATAGCTTTCCTCTGGCACTGCGGCTGTTCCAGCGGGCAGAGCAGGTAGTCTACTCCGTCCGCTACCGCGGCGAGGCTTCCGCCTGAAGCCGCTCGCTGTCGTGCATGCCGTCGCCCCCGGACGGGTGGGAGGTTTGGAGAGCGTCGTTCAATCCCTGGCGATCGGTCAACACTCCAACGGCTGTCGGGTCAGTGTCTGTTCGGTCGTGTCGCCGGGAGAGGAAGACCTCCCGCTGCATCAGGCGCTCGTGGCCGGTGGTGTCCCGGTGACTCCCGTGGTCATCCCCGGACGACAATATCTGCGGGAGCTGCGTCAGATCACCGACGTCCTGCGACGCACCGCGCCCGACATCGTCCACACCCATGGTTATCGATCGGATCTGATCGCCGGCCGCGCCGCGAGGAGCCAGGGTTTGAAGACCGTCTCCACCGTGCATGGGTTCACCGGCGGCGACTGGAAGAACCGGCTGTATGAACGATTGCAGTCTCGGTCCTTCCGAAAGTTCGACGCCGTGGTTGCGGTATCGCGTCCCCTGGTGGCACGCCTCGCCGGACAGGGTGTTCCCCGCGAGCTAATCCACGTGATCCCCAACGGGTGGGGGGGGTCTGCCCCGCCGTTCGACCGAACCGAGGCTCGGCGGGTTCTGGGCATCCCACCTGACGAGTTCGTGGTGGGGTGGGTGGGACGGCTCAGCCGGGAAAAGGGAGCCGACGTCCTGCTTGATGCATTGCCGATGATCTCCGGTTCGGCTTCTCTCTCCATTCTGGGGGAGGGGCGAGAATCCGAGCGGCTTCGGACTCAGGCCGAGTCACTAGGTATCTCCGACCGAATTCGATGGCATGGCACCATTCCGGGAGCCAATCGCCTATATCGGGCATTCGACGTGTTCGCCCTGAGCTCGCGTACGGAGGGAACCCCCATCGCTCTGTTTGAGGCCATGGCCGCTGGCGTTCCGATCGTGGCGACGGCCGTCGGCGGTGTGCCCGATGTCGTTGGCGATCAGGAGGCGCGATTGGTGCCGGCTGAGTCTCCCGGGGAATTGGCCCAGGCCATCGTGGGGTTGCGGGAGAATCCCGGTCGGCGGAAGGCCCTGGCTGATGCAGCGACAGCGCGGCTGGCCGACGCCTACGCGCTGCCCGGGTGGATCGCGCGATACGCGGGTCTCTATGGCTCGCTTCTCGTCTCACGGTGATGGAATGACCGCTCTGGAATACACACTGATCGGGCTGCCCGTGGTCTTCGCGATCTATGCCTACCTCGGCTATCCCCTTCTACTCCGCCTCCTGAGTCTCCTCCGGCCGGCCAAATCGCGACCCGCCGATCCCGCGCAGTGGCCGAGCATCAGTATCAGCGTGCCGGCCTACAACGAGGAGGCCTCGATCCGTGGGACCATCGAAAGTCTGCTCGCGCTTGACTACCCTCGTGAGCGCTGCCAGATCGTGATCATTTCGGATGCATCCACCGACCGCACCGACGAAATCGTGAGCGAGTACGCCGGTCGCGGCGTCGACCTGCTGCGGCTGGGGAACCGAAGTGGCAAGACCGCTGCCGAGAATGCCGCTGCCTCGCGTCTCCGGGGCGATATCGTCGTCAACACCGACGCGTCGATCCGGATCCTCCCGCAGTCTTTGAAGCCGCTGATCCGAGCCTTCCAGGACCCCACCGTCGGGGTAGCATCGGGCCGGGATCTCAGCGTGGGAGACCTGAACGTCGTGGCGACCAGCGACGAGTCCCGTTATGTGGGCTATGAGATGTGGCTGCGATCGCTGGAGACCTCGTGCGGGTCGATCGTCGGCGCCAGCGGATGCTTCTATGCCATTCGCCGGGAACTGCACCAGAACCTCTTTCCCGAAGCTCTGAGCAGGGACTTCGCGTCCGCCCTCGTCGCCCGGGAACATGGACTCCGCGCGGTCTCGGTCGATGAGGCGCTTTGCCTCGTGCCCCGAAGCGTGTCCCTGCCACGCGAATTTCATCGCAAGGTGCGCACGATGGCCCGCGGCCTGGAAACCCTTTGGTTCAAGCGCCAGCTGCTCAATCCGTTCCGCTATGGCTCCTTCGCCTGGATGCTGGCGAGCCATAAGCTGTGCCGCTGGCTGGTGTTTCTTTTTGCTCCCCTGCTGCTGATCGGGTTGGCAATGCTCAGCTTGAGGTCGTCAATCGCCGCGCTGCTTTTCCTTGCGGGACTCATGGTGCTCGTGACCGGTACAATCGCTCTGCGGTGGCCGGAGGGGAGGCCGATGCCGCGTCTCGTGGGCGTGTGCGGATTCGTTGTCGCGACGCATCTGGCGGGACTGCTGGCGTGGGGCAAGGCGCTGCGAGGCGAGCGCAACCCGATCTGGGAGCCGACCCGGCGGGCGGCTTGATGAACTAGGCTGGGAGGGAACGAAAGACCGCGGGAACCAGGTCCGAAGCCACTCGGCTCGCCTGGTCGATTGCCTGGCTTTCAGTGACCTTGTCGTTGAGGAACACCACTACTCGAACCAACGCTTCCTCCGACCGGCCTCGAAGTGCCGCATCGCGCAGCAACTCCCATTTCACCTGGTATTCGCTTGCCGCGACCCGGCCCCGTCCCTGGTACCAGTAGAACACCAGGGCCTGTTGGTTCTTGTTCTGGAGCAGATACTGGTTGACCGTGACGGGACCGCTGGCCGTGGTTACCGCGAACGGTGCCGCCTCCAGAGCCTCCCATCCCGATCCCGGAAGACAGTTCTTGGGCGAGTGGATCGTTTTGCCCTGAGTCTGGTGATCGTAGTAGCCGACGTACACGCTGATGGGAGACGGCCCCTCCTCGAACACCCGGAAGACGTAGGACGTCATGCCCGCGGCGATGCGCTCGTCCTCCGCGATCTCCAGATCGCGTCCGGCCCTTCCTCCCAGCGTCATCGGGATCGAGTCGAGCGGCTCGGCAAGCGGCATGTTGCGCTGCCGATCCACGCCGAGCGTGAGGAGACAACCGGAGCCCAGCAGAAAGGCCGGTATCCACCGACTCATCGCGATCACGCGGCCTTCCTTTCCGCCGCCCAGCGTTCAACTCCCGCCACCACCCAGGTGAAAGCGCCCAGCAGCAGGAATGCGATGACGAACAGAAGCCACCCTTCACTTAGGTGCATGAAACCTTCACCCAAATCCGGAGAGACGAAGTACACCAGGAAGCCGGTCAGGAAGACTCGGAAGGCGTTGACGACCATCGCCACTGGAATTGCCGCGAGGACCAGTAGGATGCGACCCGCCGGATGTCGCAGCCAAAGGCCACCCACCAGGACTCCAAGGCTCAGCAGCGCCGTCAGGGAACGCAGGCCGCTGCACGCCTCGGTGACGAACAGTTGGCGTCCCGGAAGCTGGATGACGTTGCCGGACAGGTTCGCCGGAACGTGGCGAAACTCGAGCAACGCCGCTCCCCACCGGGAGGCACGCAGCTGAAGCGGCAGAGCCAGGCTGCTGGTGACAATGTCCGGCAGCGGAATGGACAACACCAGAAGGATTACCGGGAGCCACCAGTGTAAAAGTTGTCGCCAGCCATACCAGAAGAGGACCAGCCCGGCAGCGCCCATCAGTAGCGACACGCGCATGGTGAATAGTTCCGCGGCGAGGCCCGACAGGTACCGGAGCAGCACAGCCCCGGTGAGAATCAGGGCCCCGCTTACCCGCGCCGGCCGCGCCGGGACCAAGCCGCTACGCCAGGCCAGCCAGATAGCGAGAGGTGCCAGCAACAGGCCGTGTCCCGCGTCGGGATCGTTCCACCAGTCGCGGACGAGAAGAACTGCGGGTTTGCTGAAAAGAATGGCGAACGCGATCGCCGCCAGAACCGCTGGACTATGATCGGCGAGTCGGATCGCGGGTGTGGAGACCGGCTCTGCAGTCGCCGCCACAGGGTAGTTACCAGCCGCCCCGCTTGAAGAGCACCACCGGGAGGGTCTTCACCATGATGCGGATGTCCTCCAGCAGACTCTGGCGGCGGAGATACTCGAAGTCATACTGGAGCTTCTTGCGTACGTCGTCCAGGCACTCGTCGTACTGGCGGCTGACCTGGGCAAGGCCGGTGATCCCGGGGCGGACCCGCTGCCGGGTTTCGTAATGGGGGATGCTCTTTCGCAGCTCGGTGAAGATGCTGGGCCGTTCAGGACGCGGTCCCACGATATTCATGTCGCCCTTCAGCACGTTGAACAGCTGAGGGAGCTCGTCGAGCCGGTAGGCTCGGAGCCAGCGGCCCACTGCAGTGACGCGCGGGTCTTCCCTTGCCGCCCACACCGCTCCGGACAAATGCTCGGCGTTCACACACATCGTGCGGAACTTGTAGATCAGGAAGACTCTGCCGCCGAGGTCATGCGCCCGCTTGTGCTGTTCAGGTGCGGTCCGCGACCAGCGCCGGTCCAGCCCAACCCGGGTCTGGGTGTAGAACACCGGACCGCGGGAGGTGAGCTTCACCGCCAGCGCAAGGAAGAACATGAGCGGCGATATGAACACAAGGGCGACCAGCGCAAGGCTGAAGTTCATCGCCCGGTTCAACGCTTCGGAGCGGGCCGCCGGCTCGACCGCCTGATCGGGTTCCCCGACGAGGCGGAGCCATCGATCTCGGGTGGTTGGGGTCTTGACGCGTGAGCCGGTCGCCGACGCCATTGAGGATCCTGGAGTCATCCGTATCTAGTTAAAGAGCCCAAACAGCTTGCCGAGTCCATACAAACTGATGATGAGGGCCGGGATAATCGCGACCGTACGTAAAGTCGAAAGCCAGTCCGTCGTGCTCTTGTTTCCGACCTCGATCTCATCTCCCGCCCGCAGATTCAGTGCATCCAGCGTCCGTCCCACCGTAATCGCTTCGTAGAACACTTCCTTGGCAACGATCTCTTCTTCTCCACGCTTGACGATTGAATTATGCAGATCGGTCGTGTTCCCGATCCCGCCGGCCGCCTGAAGAGCATCGCTCAAAAGCATGCCGGAGTCCAGTTGGTAGAAGCCCGGCTTGCCGACACCCCCGAGTACCGAGAGCCGGATCAAGGACCGGGCCTCTACCTCGGGGTTCTTGATCCATTTGGACAGCTGCTGCTTCAGGTAGTCGTTTGTCTCGGACCGCAGCACGCCGGTCATCGGGATGTCGCCGTAGTTGGCGATTGAGATAATTTTCCCAGGACCCACCGTCATTGTGCCGCTGAGGGAGGAATCCCCCTCGACTTTCACGGTTATCTGATCGCCTACCTGAAAGTCCCCCTCCCGCAAACGCTCCCGTATGAGGGCCGCTTCGGCCCGTTTCTGATCGCGGAGTTCCGCGCTATATCCGTCGGATGCGGCTATCTGCTCGGCTTGGGTCAGGGCTGATTCGAGATCGGCCCGGGTGGCGATTGGCTTTCGCCCAGCATCATCGGCCGGTAGCGAATCCTGTCCGGTAAGTCTGGCCGGAGCCAAAGCCAGCAAAACCAGTAGAAAAGGCCAACGCCGCGAAGGCACCACCCTCGATCCCAGAGTCATGGACCCGCCTCCGTTGCATCCAATATGCTAGCCGCCGCGCCAATCGCGACTGGCTGGGGAAGACTTAAACTAATTTGCTGCAATACTTTTACCGAATAGTGCACGATCTGCGCAACACGGCCCCCGATTTCTGTGGGGCCAGCGCCGCATCCATTGCCGCGCCTTTGCAACGAATAGGCCGTGGCTGAACCGTCCCAGATAGAATTTCATCCTCCGCATGGGGACCCTTGGGATACCCCCTTAGCATCCCCTTGGAATTTTGGCGCAACTCGTTGTGGCGGCACTGCTTCCCGGCTTCCTGACGCCTTGGTCACATTGCGTCCTAAGGCTAAGTGCCTTATTGTCTTAAGCACGTTGATTCCATTCGCATGAGACCTGCAGGCACCGCGAAGCGTAAGGCGCCGCCCCCCTCGAACTGCCAGAAGTCCCTGAGAAGGGTTCGGCCAAGGCCCTCAGAATCGAGAGTCCATGCCCGACCGCGACATGTCGCAGCGTCCCCCGCTGGTTTTGATCGCTAACGACCAGGAGTGGTCGGCTCGCTCTCTCGAAAGCATCCTTGCTCCGAACGGGTACGCCGTGCTTCGGGCCTATACCGGTATTCAGGCCTTGGAGCGCGCCCGCACCGCACGGCCTGATCTCGTCATCCTCGACGCCCAAATGCCGGACGTTCACGGGGTGGACGTTTGCCGTGAGCTTCGCGGTGATCCGCGATTCAGCGCCACCACTCCGATCATTATCACTACCGCCGGACCTTCCGGGCGGACTCAGCGTCTCGAGGCATACCGCGCCGGCGCCTGGGAGTTCCTGGGCCAGCCGCTCGATGGAGAAGCTCTCCTCCTCAAGCTGGAGACTTTCCTCAAGTCAAAGCTCGAGGTGGACCGGATCCGCGATGAAAACCTGCTGGATCATCCGAGCGGGCTATACAACATGCGGGGACTTTCCCGCCGTGCTCGGGAGATAGGTTCGGAAGCCGTACGCCTCCGCCAGGCGCTGGCCTGCGTCGTATTCGCGCCGGAGCCGGGAGCCGAGCCGGAGACGACCGACACTCTCGTTTTGAAAATCGCGGAACAGGTAGGGAAGATTCTGCGGGAGAGCGGTCGGGCCTCCGATGCCATCGGACGCCTGGGTCCCGCCGAATTCGCGGTGATTGCCCCGGCGACGGAAGCCCAGGGCGCGGTCAGAATGGTCGAGCGCTTGGGCGATGTGCTGGAGCGAATGCCGATCTCGAATGGGACCGGTAACCACACGCTGCGAGTCCGGGCGGGGTACTGCGCGGTTCCCGATTTTGCGGCTTCCCCGGTCGATGCCGTCGAGATGCTGCTCCGCGCTACTTCGGCGCTTCGCCATCTGCGTGCGGAAGGCAATAACGACCGGGTCCGTGCCTTCGAACAACTCCCGGTAACTCCCCTCCACTAAGCTCCGTTCCCGTTTTCCGACTTCCCCGCCAGTTGCGGGGCAGCGTCCTCGTCGGCGGTGTATCCGTACAGGTAGGAGTAGTACCGGTAGATGCCCTGGGCCTGAATGTCGTTGAGCACCGCGCCCAGCACCCGAACGGGCAACCGGTCCAGCAGGCGCAGCTTGGCATCCGCCATCTGCCGGTCGGTTTCACCGGAGCGGAAGACCAGCATCAGGTGGCCGGTCGCGGTGCCGAGGACGAAGGGATCGATGCCGGCACCGAGAGGCGGGCTATCCACGATCACCACGTTGAAGCGGCTCTTTACTGCCGAAATCAGATTGACCATCGCGGCGGATCCCAAGAGTTCGGGTCCATGGTGGCGCCGCGTTCCGCAGGGGATGACAGACAGGCCCTTGTGCGGACTTGGACGGATGATCCCATCGATAGTGGCCTGCCCGGTGAGATAGTCGAGCAGTCCGGGTCTGCGGTCTACCCCAAACATCCGGTGCAATTCGCCCCGGCGGATATCACCATCGATCAGGAGCGTCTTGTAACCGGCCTCGCCGAAGGAAACCGCGAGGTTGGAGGATACGAGTGACTTGCCGTCGCCCGCACCAGGACTCGAGACGGTGAGCAGCACCGGGCCAGCCGCACCATAGGAGTGGGCCAGGTTGAGGCGGATAGTTCGGAAGGCTTCGACTACCTGGGAAGCCTCCTCCGGCTTCAATTCGCCCTTCTTGCTCTTCCGGATTGCAGGGATTGCGCCGAGGATGCTCAAGCCGAGCTCGCGCGACACCTGCTCCGGATAGCGGAACCGCTTGTCCAGCTGGTCGAGCAGCAGAGCCAGACCCACGGCGAGGCCTACACTGGCGGCGAAGGCCATCAAGATGATCTTAGGCGCGCTGTTGCTGCTGGGCTTCTGCGGGATGGTGGCCCGGTCGAGGATCTTGAGATCCGGAATGGCGGAGACCTCAGAGAGCTTGGCCTCTTCGTAGCGCTCCTGGAGCGTCTTGAACAAGTTCTCCGCGGCCGCGAAGTCCCGCGTCAACCTCGTTTCGGTAGTGGCCCGCGCCGGGACCTGTTCCAGTCCCTTCCCAGCCACGCCAATACGCTTCTCGAGATCGGCTTCCTGCACCTTCAGCTGATCGATCAGGGCCTGGGCCAGTGTGGGGACTGTCTGGGTCTTGAGGATCTCGAGGTTGGCGAGATTCTGCTGGATCCCGCGGTATTCATCGGTATAGCGATATCGCAGCGCCCGCGTATCCGCCTCGAGGTTGGACACCTCGGTAAGAGCACGCACCAGATCCGGCGCCTGACGCACGGCGGCGATGGTCTGGAAGGCATCTACAGCGATGGCGCCTCCCTTGGCTCTCGCGAGCACGTCCTCAATCTGCTTCCGGTCGGTGCGCAGGGCCTCGAGCTGAGTCTTCTTGGTAAAGAAGTCGGTGGTGACGGCCTGGGAAGTCGTGGACAACCCGCCCGGTACCGGTACTCCTTCAGTCGGCTCTGTGATGGTGCCGACCCTGAATCCCTCCAACTTGGTTTCAGCGTCCTTCAAGTTGCGAGCGGCGATCACCAACTGGGAGTCGAGTGCCAGACGCATCTCGACCAGCTTGCTCCGCTTCAGCTCGGCCGCGATGTCCACGAACTGGTCGGTAATCGCGTTGAGTTGAGGAGCCAGCCCGTAGCGCTCCTCACCATTGAGCGAGATGCGGAGGAAGTTGGCATCCTCGGCCGCCATTGAGGTCTTGAGATTGTTCATCAAGTCATTGGAGACCTCGCGTGGGTTCTTGAGCGTGAACGCGATGGTCTTGCCCTTCCGGAGCTGCTGCGCCGTCGGCGCCCAGTGCCAGCCGAGCTTTCCATTTCCAATGGAATCTCCCACTGTGCCTGTGGCTACCTCGGCACCGTTCCGGGACAGGGTCCAGCGGGAACCCGTTGGGTCCGTGTTGATCGTGAAATCGCCGGTGTAGAACTTGTCGGCGACGTCGAATCCGGTGAATGCGATGCTGTCCGCCCGATCCTTCGTGATCAGGTAGAGTCGAAGCCGGTGGACGACGGGATCAAACACGACATAGGTCTTGAGCAACTCGATCCAGGCCTGCTGACCAAGCAATTGACCCGGCCGGATTGGACCGGTCTTGCCGCCGCCGTCCTCAATCCAGATGGTGGCTTTGGCGGTGTAAATCGGAGGGAGGAACCTGGTGGCAACAACACCGCCAGCCGTCCCCAGCAAAACGATCAGCAGCATCAGCCACTTGTAGCGCCGCAACGCCGCGGTGTATCGACCCCAGTTGACCTTATCGTCATCCACCGCTGGAGCGCCCACCGCAGCCGCCATGGTTCCCGCCTGGGGAACCATTTCGATCTCAACGTCCGGCTCTTCGGGCGATCGGTTAGCGGGGATCAGAGTATCGGCCATGCTGCTCCGGGTTGCTTAGGAATCGAGCAAGCTGCTCGTAATCAAGACGCACTACCTCACGCAAAGTCGGTACCGAACATGGCTTTTTGTGCGGGCGAAATATACGGGGCGGCTGATTGCGAGGCCGTGACAAACCGCTCCTTAAGGAGTCGGCATTATGTGGCGAAATAGCACCAATGTTGCATATTAGCAACAGCACAACCAAGCTGATACCACACGGTGTTGCTTGATTCGTGCTATAGGGTGTGGTACTAAAGATGCTGTGGTTGACCCATCCCGCGGGTCCCGCGGGGACTCGCAAGCCAAAGTGTCCGAGCACGACTGCGCGCCGCAGGACCACACGCGCGGGCGTGTGGGTCGGGCGCATCATAGGAGCCGTGCAATGGGATCGAGCATCGCTGATGCGAATCGTCGACCGGAACCCCCGCCAGGGGAGATCGGCGGCCGCGATCCTCTTGCTATCCCCGCCGAAGTCAAAGCCAGCATCAGGATCCTCGTCGTTGACGACGAGCGTACTCTGCGGGAGAGCTGTGCCAGCGTCCTCCAGATGGACGGCTATAACGTCACGCTGATCGGACGGGGCGAGGAAGCTCTCGACACCGTCAAGCGCCGCAAGTTCGACATCATTCTTGTCGATCTCTACATGTCCCAGACGTCCGGGATGGATATTCTCCGAACGGCGCTGGAGCACAATCGCGATACGATCGTCGTCGTCATGACCGGAAATCCCAGCGTCGCGAGCAGCATTGAGGCGCTGCGAGCTGGTGCCTGGGACTACCTCCCCAAGCCCTTCTCGGCAACTCACCTCCAGGTGCTGATCGGCCGGGCCTCCCACGCGGTGATGGTCGCACGGGAAACCCGGGACCTGCGCCTGCAGCTGATGAAGCAGAACGGGCACAGCGACAAGATTGCCCTCATCGGGATCTCTCCGCTGTTCCGCAAGGCCGTGGATCTGGCGCGCAAGGTGGCCGCGACCGATGCCTCGGTCTTCATCAGCGGGGAGAGCGGCACGGGTAAGGAAGTGATCGCCCAATTCATCCATCAGCATAGCCGCCGGGTTGGCCGCGCCTTGGTTCCGATCAACTGCGCTGCGCTCCCGGAGCCGCTGCTCGAGTCGGAGATGTTCGGTCATCGGAAGGGCGCGTTCACCGGGGCCGACCGCGACAAGCCGGGCCTCCTGGAAACCGCCAATGGCGGGACTCTCTTCCTCGACGAAATCACCGAGATGTCGATGCCGCTGCAGGCCAAACTGCTGCGGGTCATTCAGGATGGAGTGGTGCGCAGGGTCGGTAGTGAGACCCAGGACGCCCAGGTGGACGTTCGGTTCATCTCTGCCACGAACCGGGATCCCCAGGACGCGGTGAACTCGGGCGTACTGCGTGGCGACCTGTTCTATCGCCTGCGGGTCGTGCCCATCAAGCTGCCGCCACTGCGCAAGCGGCCGGAAGACATTCCGCTGCTCGCCAATCACTTCCTGACCTACTACTGGCAACGCCATCGTCAGTTGGGCGATCGGGTGCCCAAGCTGAGCGAGGCGAGCATAGTGTTCCTCCGCTCCCGGCCCTGGCGGGGCAACGTCCGGGAGCTGCAGAACGTCATCGAACATGTTGCGGTGCTGGCTGAGCCTGACCAGGTCATCCAGCCCAACGATATTCCAATCTACGAGGATGCCAGTGAATGGCCGTCCGAGGGCGTCATTTCCACCGCGGTAATGGACGATGCCTATCACCTGGCCAAGGACCGAATCGTCGCCCAGTTCGAGAAAGAGTACCTCACCCGGCTGATCGGCCGAGCCGGTGGCAACATGTCGAAGGCGGCGCGGCTGGCCAGCATCGATCGCACGACTCTCTACCGCCTCATGGACAAGCACAACTTCCATCGCGACGAGCTGTCGGGGACGCCTGAGTGACCGTATGGCGCTCACTCGACGAGGCGGTGAGCCACGTCGAGGCTGGATGGCAACAAGTCGTTGAAGACAGCCCAGCCCAGGAGGAAGTTCGCACGCATCTGGTGCAACTCGCCGGGGCGATTCGCGCCGCCGCCGACGGCGGTGAACCGTTGGCGGACGAGGTTCCGCGCACCGTCCTCACCCGCCGCCTCCTCGAGCTGATCCGCCGTGAGCTGCTGGAAAGAATCCGGCGGGATGCCGAACCTCCCGACAGCAAATCCATCCTTACGGTCCTCGGCGCCATCGAACAGGTGCATGCCCGGCTGGAACCGGACTGGGCGCAGCACTTCGCCGATCGCTTGTCGGGGCCCGACGGCCTGGAGCTGGTGGTGGAGGTCGCGCACGACCTCCGGTCGCCACTGACCTCGATCCTGTTCCTGGCGGAGACCCTGCAACGGGGGCGGAGCGGAAACATCAATGCGGTGCAGGAGCGCCAGCTCGGCCTGATCTACAGCGCGGCGTTCGGTCTCAGCTCTCTCGCGAGCGACGTCATTGAGCTGGCGCGGGGAGGTGACCGCCTCGTGGATCTGGATCCGATACCCTTTTCCATCAGCGACATCCTGGAATCGGTGAGGGACATCGTGCAGCCCATCGCGGAAGAGAAGGGCCTGACGGTGCGGCTGGAGGCTCCGGAGTCGGACTTCCGGGTGGGTCACCCGGTCGCGCTCTCGCGAGTCCTGCTCAACCTGACGACCAACGCACTCAAGTTCACCTCGGAAGGGTTTGTCGAGGTGTCAGGCAAGCAACTGGACGACACCCGCGTTGAGTTCTCGGTGCGAGACACCGGGCGCGGTATTCCCTCTCAGGCGATGCTGACGCTGTTCGAGCCGTTCCGCCGGCGTCAGAAGCAGGGCGAGTACGCGTTCTCCGGCGCCGGACTCGGTCTGTCGATTTGTCGGAAGCTGGTCGAGGCGATGCGCTCAAACCTCCGGGTGGAAACCGCACCCGACTTCGGCACGCGGTTCTACTTCGAACTTGCCCTTCCTCTGGCGGACGATCACTGATGACCAGCCTGCTGCATGTTGTCGGGGCTCGGCCGAACTTCATGAAGGTCGCCCCGGTGCTCCGCGCCGCCGCTGCACTGCCTGGCACCCGGCAGTGGCTGGTCCACACCGGCCAGCATTACGATGCGGCGATGAGCGACAGCTTCTTCGCCGACCTGGAGCTTCCCGAGCCCGAAGTCAACTTGGGGGTAGGGTCGGCCAGCCACGCGGTTCAGACCGGGCGGATCATGATCGAGTTCGAGCCGGTTCTCGATCGGCTCAAGCCCGATTGGATCGTGGTCTATGGCGACGTTAACTCAACCGTCGCCTGTGCCCTCGTCGCGTCCAAGAAGAGAGTAAAGGTTGCCCACGTCGAGGCTGGGCTGCGCAGCCGGGACCGGGACATGCCGGAAGAGATCAACCGCATCCTGACCGACCAGCTGGCTGACCTCTGCCTCACACCCAGCCGCGACGGCGACGCCAATCTGGCTGAGGAAGGGATTGCTCCAGAGCGGATCCGTTTCGTCGGGAACGTGATGGTTGACACGCTGCTGCACCTCCGGAGCCGAGCCCGGGAGCTTCGGGCACCAGAGACCTATGGAGTCGCGGGAAAGCCCTATGCGTTCGTGACCCTGCACCGGCCATCGAACGTGGATCAACGGGAAACCCTTGCCGAACTATTGAAGGCCCTGGATGATCTCGCGGGCCAGATGCCGGTCGTGTTCCCCATACATCCGAGGACCCGGCAAAGAATCCAGGATTTTGGCCTCAGCGATATCGCGGGGCGGGTGACTCTGCTCGAGCCGCTGGGGTATCTGGAAGCCCTGTCCCTGGTGGAAAAAGCGAGCCTGGTGCTCACCGACTCCGGGGGGCTTCAGGAAGAGACCACGGTCCTCGGGGTACCCTGTCTTACCGCCCGGCCCAACACCGAACGTCCGGTCACCGTTACCGAAGGGACGAACCGCCTCGTCCCTTCAACCCGTTCCGCGATCAACGCTGCCGTGGCCGACGTGCTCTCCCGCCTGGGCAACGGAAGCTTCCGGCCGGGACGCCCCGAAGGCTGGGACGGCCGGGCTGGGGAGCGCGTCGCCGCCGCACTGGTCGAACCCTCTGCCCTACCAGCAGCGGGGGCTCGTCGATAGATTGTTCCCCGCACAGACGCGAGACGCCGACTCGGGAGCCATGGGGCCCCACTTGATTCGGCCCTTGCGACTGGCACTCCCGGACCGGCCGACCCGCCCAGAGTCCGCGACAATCGGCGACCCGGCCGACCCCTCGCGCAGCCTCCCTTTGGTCGAGACCATCATGTGCGGCAATGCCGTCATCCGGGGGTTCGCGCCCCGCGGCATTGTGCCGCCGTTCAGGATTCTCCAAGCGTCTCTCTGCGGCCGGCGACCTCCCGAAGATCCGGGTCCGGGAAGATCTCCGTAGCAGCGCCTGAGACGCGAGGAAGCTGGAGTTCAACCTCTCGTGAATAAGCCACCCATCCGTAGCATCCGCGGGGGCGAACCGCCTCTGCACGCTCCCAACGCCGCCCTTCTGATCGACTTCGACAACGTCACGCTCGGCATCCGTTCGGACCTCACCAAAGAACTGAAGACGCTGGTCAGCAGCGACCTGATCAAGGGGAAGGTCGCGGTACAGCGGGCGTACGCTGACTGGCGCCGCTACCCGCAGTACATCGTACCGCTCTCCGAATCGTCGATCGATCTCATCTTCGCGCCGGCTTTCGGCACCAACAAGAAGAATGCGACCGACATCCGGCTCGCGATCGACGCCATCGAGCTGGTCTTTACCCGTCCTGAGATAGGAACGTTTATCCTGCTCTCGGGCGACAGCGACTTCTCGATGCTGGTGATCAAACTGAAGGAGTACGGGAAGTACGTGATCGGCGTCGGGATCCGGGAATCGGCCAGCGACCTCCTCATCCAGAACTGCGACGAGTACTACAGCTATAGCGACCTTGCGGGACTGACCAAAGAAACCGACCTCCCCTCGGCTCAGCGGGACCCCTGGGTTCTGGTCAAGGATGCCGTCGCAATGATGGCGCAGAATCACGACGTGATGCGCTCGGACCGGCTCAAGCAGGTCATGCAGCAGATCGACCCGAACTTCGACGAGAAGAATGCCGGATTCAACCGGTTCAGCAAGTTCGTGGTCGAGGCCGGGCAGAAGGGCCTGCTCCGCGTGAGCAAGATGGACAACGGCCAGTACGAGGTTGCCCCGCTTGCTGAAGCAGCCTCGCCTGTAGCGCCAGCGACGGAGGCGGCCGCTCCGAATGGCGAACGCGCTGGTCGCGGTCGAGGACGGGGCAGGGGACGCGGTCGGGGCGGGCGCCGGGATGAGCCCAGGTCGTCGGCGGAGCCATCGACTGTGCCTGTGCCTGTGTCTGTGCCTGCGCCCGCGGCTCGTACCAACGGTCTCACGCTGGCGAGCGCCTTCGACCTCATGCGCCGGGCCCTGACGGAACTGCCGCGGCCGGTAGAGCATGAGGCTCTCCGCCTCAGGATGGCCGCGCTAAACGGCCGAATGGATCCGCTGATCGAGCCAGCCCGCTTCCACCGGTTGCTTCGTCAGGCGCACGATGCCGAAGTTGCCGACGTCAGAAAGATTGCCGATGACGAGTACGAGGTGCTCTCGCGGCCGTCCGAGGGGCAACTGCTGATCACCGCCGAGCGTCCGGTTCCGGAAGGCGCTCAGGAGCAGGCACAGCCTGCGGGCGGCCCGAGCAACGGCTCGGCCCGGGGTGGAGTTCGGTTCCGTCGGGGGTCCCGCCTTCCTGCAGCAAGCCGTGAGATCCCGATGGTTGGGGTTGTCAGCCTCGACGAGACTCCCCCAACGCAGGAGCCACCAGCGCCCGCTGCGAAGCCCGCCCGCCCCCGCCGGACCAAGTCCAAGGCCACTCCCGCAGCGGAAGGCGAGGCTGCCTCCCCGCCGCGCAAGAAGGCCAGCCGACCTCGAACCCGAAAGGCGTCGGAGTGAGCCGGATTCAACGGGCAGCCCCGCTGCCCGTTGCCTTTTTCAGGAGGGATACGATTGACGTCGCGCGCGAGCTTCTGGGTGCGCGGTTGGTCTCGAACCTCAGGGGAGTTCGCACGGTCGGACGGATCGTCGAGGTAGAGGCATATCTCGGCGCTGAGGATCCTGCTTCGCACGCCTATGCCTATCGCCGTCATCGACAGAACGAGTCTCTCTACGGGCCCATAGGAAGCTGGTATGTGTATCTCTCCTACGGGATGCATTGGTGCGCCAATCTGGTAGCGGGACCACCGGGCTTGGGGTCCGCGATCCTGATTCGGGCGCTGGAGCCGATCGAGGGCCTGCCCGCAATGCGGCGTCGTCGAGGAGGGGTACCTGACCGGGCGCTATGCTCCGGACCCGGGCGGTTAACTCAGGCGATGGGGATCAGCCGGGCGCTCGATGGCCACTCCATGCCCAAGGCTCCGATCGTGATTGTGCCGGGCGAGCCACCTACCGAGGAATCCATTGTCACGACGCCGCGAATCGGACTCACCAAGGCTGCGGATTGGCCGCTTCGCTTCGCGATCCGCGGCTCACCATGGGTATCGGGGCCACGGATTCGCTAGTTACCAGCAAAGAAAAGCGGGGGCGATGGTTGATCGCCCCCGCTTCATTTTCAACGCTCAGGACTGATTAGTACCCGCTGGTCACGTCCTCGCGAGCCGAGCCGAGGCTGATGCGGATACCGCCGGCGAAGGCGAAGGAAGCGCCGGTCAGCAGTTTGCCCGAGCTGGGTCCCGTCATGACCTGGGCCTGGCCGAAGAGCGCGACTCCGCCAGCCTTTGCCTGCAGGCCGATGAGTCCGGTTCCGAACCCATAGCTGCCCAGAGAGTTTGCCACCGAGGTCAAGCTGTCCTTCTCAACCTGGGTGACGGTGTTCTGGGGGTACTCGTTGCCAGTCTGGAGGATTCCGAGACCGACGCCCAGGAACGGCTGCAGATGGCCGCGAAGGGGGTAGGCGACGAGAATCGCCGAGTACTTGCGCAGATCGTTGAAGGTGACGCTCCGCACTCCGCCCGGGGCGCTGGGATCAGCAAATGAAGTCTTCTGATCCTGTGCGATGCCTTCATCGAAGGAGAGCAGGAGGCCGGTCCGCCGAGCCATGATCAGGAAGTGCCCGCCGACCGAGGGGATGGCACCCTTGGTCTGATTAGGCGTCTCGAAGATGATGGTCCCGCCTTGGGGGCCGATATACCAACTAAAGGCGTCCCCACTCCGCTTCTCCTGGGCACCCAGGCTGGGTGACAGGGAAAAAGCGGCCAGCGCGACCACCGGGATGATGCGACTGAGCATGCGCATCACGATACCTCCTGGGATTTCGGCGGCACTTGGCAAGGGCGGCAATCCGCCCCTTGCTGGCATCTAATCGGGCTCCAGAAATCGCTGATTCCTGATGCCTGGCTGATGCCCTAGATTATTTCGTTGTTTCGGCTTGGGCAACTAGGTTAATAAACTACTTGAACTTTTGCCAGCCGACGATCTCTATACACCACCGAACAGATACCGATGTCGTTCGGTTGGTGACGCTTCACACTATCGCAAGGCGTCGGCCAACCTTCCGGATGGCCTCCAAGGCCTGGTCCAGATCGGCTCTGGTGTGCGCGGCGGAAATCTGACATCGGATCCTGGCTTGGCCCTGCGGAACCACGGGATATCCGAACCCGGTTACGAAGACACCCTCCTCCAAGAGTTGACGGCTCATGTCGATCGCCCGAGCGGTTTCCCCTAGGATTACGGGGATAATCGGGGTCTCACCGGGCAGCGGCTTGAAGCCTGATGCGAGAAGCTGTTCGCGGAAATAGCGGGAATTCTGGCGCAGATTCTCAACCAGCTCCGGGTGCTTTTCGAGGTATTGGATGCTGGCTAAGGAACTGGCCGCGACCGTCGGGGGGAGGGCATTGGAGAAGAGCTGAGGTCTGGCGCGCTGCGTCAGATAGTCGCAGACCGCCTCGGTAGCTGCCGCGAAGCCACCCGCCGCCCCACCCAGGGCCTTCCCCAGGGTGGAGGTGATCATGTCCACCTCTCCTACCAGTCCGAAATGCTCAGGGGTCCCCCTGCCGGTCTTGCCCAGGACCCCGGTCCCGTGTGAATCGTCCACCACAAGGGTGGCCCGATGGCGGCGGCAAATCTCGATGATGTCCGGCAATCGGGCGATGGCACCCTCCATCGAGAACACTCCATCGGTGATCACCATGCGGGTCCGGCGATCCTTGGCGGCCGAGAGTTTTTCTTCCAGGTCGGTCATGTCGGAGTGCTTGTAGACCGCGGTCTGGCACCGGGTGATCGCTTTAGCGAGCCGCACCCCATCGATGATCGAGGCGTGGTTGAGCTGGTCGCTGATGACGATGTCTTCTTCGCCGAGGAGCGTTGCCGGCACGGCCTCATTGGCGTTCCAGCAGCTCACGAAGCTGAGGGAGGCGGCAGTCCCCACCAGCCGGGCGCAGGCGGCCTCCAATTCCCGGTGTACGGTGAACGTCCCGCATATGAAGCGAACCGAGGCGGTACCGGCGCCGTAGTGGTCGAGCGCAGCCTGGCCGGCCGCCACGACCTCGGGCTCATCGCTGAGGCCCAGATAGTTGTTGGAAGAGAGCACGATAACCTCGCCCCGTCCTTCCATCCTGACGCGGGGTGCTTGCGGGCTCTCGATGTAGTTCAGGTGCTTATAGACCCCGTCGCGACGAAACTGGTCGAGCTCCGCCTCGATGCGGGAATCAAGTGGGGATTTCATGCGCCGATCTCCAGGATCACTTTACCGGCCTGACCATCCTTGATGACCTGAATTGCCTCCGCGATCCGATCAAGGCTGAAGCGATGGGTGATGACCGGGCGGGGGTCGAGCTGGCCGGAGCGTACCAAACGCCGCATCACGTCCCAAGTCTCATACATGCGCCGCCCGGTCACACCATAGAGGGTAAGCCCCTTGAAAATCACGTCTCGGGCGAAATCCACCTCGGTGGTCCGGCTCGGGGTGCCCAGGAGGTTGACGCGCCCACCGAGTCGCGCAGCGGCAAAGGCCTGCGCGTGGCCCGAGGGGTGGCCGCTCATTTCGCAGACCAGGTCTACGCCGTCGCCATCGGTCAGCTCCTTCACCCGGACCACGACATCGTCCGACCCCGGATTGAGGGTGACATGGGCTCCCATCACCCGGGCCAGCTCCAGCCGACGGGAGTTGAAGTCGCTGGCGATGACCAGAGCCGCTCCCGCCGCTCGCGCGACACCCACGGCGAAACAGCCGATCGGCCCGCAGCCCAGCACCAGGACCCGGCTTCCGGCCACCATTCCGCCTTCCAGGACGGTGTGCACCGCGTTTCCCGTCGGGTCCATGATGGCGCCAACCTCGGTCGGAATGCCGTCCAGCTTCATGACATTCGCGGCAGGCATCGCGATGTACTCGGCAAATGCCCCATCTCGATCTACGCCAATGATCTGAGTGCGCCTGCAGAGGTGGGCTTCACCGATTCGGCACTGGAGACAGTGTCCGCACACTATGTGGCCTTCGGCCGTCACCAGGTCGCCGGGCTTGAGCAATCCGGCTGAAGCAGCTTCTCGACCTAGCTTGGCGACCTCGCCGGCGAACTCGTGGCCGATGACTACCGGGGGTTTGAGCCTCGCGCTGGCCCAGGCGTCCCATTCCCAAATGTGGAGGTCGGTCCCGCAGACACCGGCGTGGTGGACCTTGATCAGCACATCGCTCGGTCCGTACTCGGGGACGGGGACATCGCGCAGCTCCATTCCGGGGCCTGGGGCTGGCTTTACGAGGGCGCGCATGTGGAGTGGCGGGATTCCAGGGCCGATTGGAGAGGGGGTGGGGAGTAGGAAGTCGGTTGCAGGGGTGGCCCCCAAGGATTCATTGCGGACGCAAAGCTAACCCGAGGATTAGAGTCGCAGAACCCCTTATCAGGAGCATCCGGTGCGGCCGCCTACAGGATCGACCGCGTCATCCCGCCGTCCACCGACAGCACCGTCCCGGTGATATAGCGGGCCGGCTCCGAGGCCAGGAACACAACGGCAGCGGCGAACTCGTCCGGAGTCCCGATCCGGCGGATCGGGAGGCTTTCTCCCATGTCGGCCAGGACGCGATCGACCGATCGGCCATCCTTGCGACCCCGAACCTCGGCCAACTCACGGAGGCGATCGGTCTCAAACAGGCCGGGACAGAGGACGTTGACCGTGATGCCCTCGGCGGCCACCTCGTCGGAGAGTGCCTTGGAAAAGCCGAGGACTCCGGCCCGGGCAGTAGTCGAGAGAATCAGGGCAGAGGAAGGCTGCCGAGCGGCGACGGAGGTAAGGCACAGGATTCTGCCCCAGCGTTTGGCCCGCATGTGAGGTACCGCCGAGCGGCTCAAGTGCACGGCTGACAGGAGACTCGTGTCCAGCGCGGCCTGCCAAACTGCCTCCTCGTGCGCTTCGAATGCTCCCGGTGAGGGCCCGCCGGAATTGCATAGCACGATGTCGGGGCCACCCATGCCCTGGTGGACACCGTTGACGAGGGCAGAGCACTCGGAGGCACGGCTCACGTCGGCGGGATAGCTGCGTACTTCGCCGAGCGAGGAGAGGTGGGAGACTGTGCGGTCGAGCTTGGCCCGATCCCGCCCGTTCAGGGCGACGCGAGCTCCTTCTCCCAGCAACCTCTCCGCGACGGCGTAACCCAGCCCGCTCGAGCCTCCGCACACGAGAGCAACGCGTCCCCGCAGTCCCAGATCCATCGTCAGGCCCCCACGCTGCTACAGACCGTATTCCGCCCAACGACGATCCACCAGACTCACCGTTGCCGGATCCATTTCCAGCGGCAAAGGGTAGCCCTCTTTCCACGTGGCGTCGATCCCGATCGGCCCGTGATAGACCGGACGGGCACCGATGAACTCCTGAGCGGTGAAGATCATGTCCCGTCCCGGGTCGAACCGAGTGAAGATGCCCCAGAGGAGGCTCCACTCTTCGGAGAGATCGACGTCCTCGCTTACTGCCACGATGAAGCGGACGGGGCCAAGCTCTTTCCAGCCGAGGAGCTTCTGGAGGACATCCCGAGGTTCCTGCTTCACGACGACGACCAGGAAACCACCCTCCAGCAGGCGGTGGCGCACGACTCGACGGTCCATCGCCGAGGGACTGGAGACGTCCCGGGGCGGAGACTCGGTAGTGAGTACCTCACCGGTGGCATCAAGCACGAGCTTGCTTCCCACATGCATCCGATAGGAGGTGTAGTCGAGGGTATCCAGCGGGGCGATCGGCAGCAGCAGCATGCGCTCACCCGGCTCGAAGCGATACCAAAGCTCCCGTAACAGGTTCGTGAAGTTTCGCGGATTCACGTCCTCGCGCACCATGATCGCCACCTTGGTGAGCGAGAGCTGTCCGGTGCCCAGCAGGCCTAACGCGGTCTTCAGGACTTCCTTGGGATGACGCTCCTTCAGCGAGACGCCGAGGAGGTTGTGGAAGCTCGCGTTCTCGAAGGGATAGAGATCCACGATGTTGGGATTCACCAGACGGATGAGGGGGCCCACCATCTCGCCGACGGCGATTCCCATCGCCTTGTCCTCCTGGGGCGGCTTGCCGACAACTGTCGCCGGATAGATCGCATCGCGGCGACGGGTCACCCGCTCGACGTGGAATACGGGAAACTCGGAGGCCTCGGAGTAATGACCGAAGTGATCGCCGAAGGGGCCTTCCATCCGGCGCTCGTTTGGCCCCACATACCCCTCGAGGATGAATTCGGCGTTGGCTGGAACCAACAGCTCGTTGGACTGGGCTCGAACCAATTGAGTCGCTGCCCCGCGGAAGAAACCGGCGAAGCCCAGCTCGTCGAAGTCTTCAGGGAGCGGAAGGATCGCGGCCAGCATCAGGAGGGGATCGCCGCCCAGAACGACTGCCGCCGGCAAGCGCTGCCCTAAGCGCTCCGCCTCGTAGTGATGGGCCCTCCCCCCCTTCATGCTCTGCCAATGCATCCCGGTCTCATTGGGACTGTACACCTGCAGCCGATACAAGCCGTAGTTCCGGCGCTTGGTGACCGGGTCCTGGGTGATCGTCGGGCCGAAAGTGATGAACGGTCCGCCATCCCGGGGCCAGCTGGTTACCGCGGGGAGCAGATCGAGCCGGGGGGCTTCGACCACCTCGTGAACCGGCGCTCGTTTCACCAGCCGAGGATGAAGGAACCGCCCACGCGACAGGACTCCCCTCGAATCCCACAGAGTCTTGAGCGACGGAGGATTCAGGCGGAGCAGGGTCTCGACGAGTTCGTGTCCGATCTGCTGCGGGTGCCGGCCCAGCGCGATCTCGATCCGCTCCATGGTGCCATAGAGGTTCATGACCAGCGGGAAAGAGCTGCCTTTCGGTCGCTCGAACAGCAAAGCGGGTCCCTGGCGACGTATGACGCGCTGCACGATCTCGGAGGCCTCGAGCCGGGGATCCACTTCGGCAGTGATGCGGTGAAGCAGGCCGCGACGCTCCAGCGCCCCGATGAAGGAGCGGAGATCGGGGAAGGGAGGTCGGTCGCGGTGTGTCAGACGGAGAGGCGGTTTTGCGGAATTACGCCGTGGCGCCGCGGGATTGCCGGGTGGCCACTCGGAGTGATTCGGGCTCGGCTGGCTTGCTGACCAGCAGGCCGGCCGACTTGGCCTGGCGTCGCTTCTCGCCCGGCGCCGGTTCCCGATGCCACCCGCTGTAGAACGAGACGAAAGCCGCCGGTGCCAGAGACCGGTTGCTGGGGAGCAGCAGGTGAGCGCCTCCGGGCTCGGTGTGATCCTGCAAGGTGAGCAGGACGTCTCGCCGCTCTCGAGGCGAGAGAGGCTCCAGAGTCCCGGTGTCTACCACCAGAACGTGAGTTCGCGCGATCACCTCGGTGGGCCAGCGGCCGGGCGGGGCGACGTAGGTAGTGCACCACTCGCTCAAGCCCTCCTCCGACACCCGTGATTCCACCTGATCCACGTAGGTCATGTCGCTGCCGATGTACACGACCGAGACCTCATGGGCCGCGAGCAGGAAGGCCAGAGGTGTGGCGTCGGGGCCGATCACGACCGCCGTGTCTCCCTGCTCCATGCGGGGGAGAAATTGGAGCGGGCAGCGGCGATCGATACCCCAGTGGGTCGGCTCCCGCTGGGCGGAGCGCAACTCCTTGAACTGGGAAACCCACCGGCGATAGGAGGGGAGCCGAAGCCGGCGATTGATGAGCCGATCCACGCAGTCGGCCATGAGCACTTCAGTCAGCACGAACTGAGCTTCCTGCGTGGTGCCCATCTCGGCAAACGCCTCGTTGGCGAGGTTCAATAACTGATTCCGCCGGAGGCCGTTCTTGTAATCTTCGATGCGTTGCAGGATGTATTCGTGGTACAACTGCTTGAGCGACGGCAGGGGCCGACGGGGGCGTTGCTGCTCGAGTTGGAGGGCGCTCAGCATAGCTCGCGTTCGACCACTTTGGCAGGTGAGTGGCTACAAGCTCATTGAGTATAAGGGGATAGTCAATAAGGAGCCGCTTCCGGATGGGTCAATCCACCGTCAGCAGGGCACCCTTCAGATACCCGGTCTCGGGAATGGTGAGGATTTCGGGATGGTCTGGGGCCTGGGCCAGGAGCTGGTGCAGGGTCACCCGGCGACCGCTGTCCTCGGCGGCTCGGGCCAACATCTCCTGAAAAGCCGGGCGAGCGATGTGGTAGGAACAGGACGCGGTGAGAAGAGACCCGCCCGGATTCAGAACGCGAAATCCCCGCAAGTTGATCTCGTTGTATCCCCGGAGCGCCTGGGGGACCGCACTCTTGGTCTTGGCGAAGGCGGGTGGGTCGAGGACGACGAGGTCGAAGCGCCGCCGCTCTCGCTCCCAGCTTCGCAGGAAATCGAACGTGTCTCCCTCGAGAAACTCGATGTTGGTCATGCCATTGAGCCGGGCGTTCTCCCGCCCGCGCTCGAGGGCGTCGGCACTCGAGTCGAGGGCGACAACTCGTCCAGCCCTGCGGGCGAGGTGGAGGGCGAAGCTGCCGTGGTAGGAGAAGCAATCGAGCGCCTCCCCGCCGGGCGGGCAGGAACGGGCGGCTAGCATCCGGTTTTCGCGCTGGTCCAGAAAGGCACCGGTCTTCTGTCCGGTCCACGGTGCCGCGAGGTAGCGTACTTCCCCTTCCCGCACCTCGATGTTCCGGGGCACGTCGCCATGGACCAGCTCCACGCGTTCCGGCAGCCCCTCGTGCCGCCGGACCGCGACATCATTCCGCAGCAGGATTCCTTCGGGAGACAGCACCTCGAGCAGCGTGTCGACGACCAACTCTCGCTGAGTCTCCAGCCCGGCCGAAAGGAATTGGGCGACGAACCAGCGATCGTAGCGATCCACGATGAGCGAGGGGAGCCCGTCGCCCTCGGCATGCACGACGCGAAAAGCGGTTGCGTCTATACCGGTGCGCTGTCGTACCGCGCGAGTGAGCCGCTCACGCCACCACGCGCGATCGATCGGGCGATCCCGGGTTTCGAGCAGGCGAAGGCGGATTTCCGAGCGGGGGGAGCAGAGTGCTATTCCCAGGAATTTCTTTTTGGTGTCCAATACCCGGCAGAGTCCGGGGTCGCCGGGCGATTCCATCACATCGCTGCGATAGATCCAGGGGTGACCGCGCACCCAGCGAGAGGCGCCCTTGGCGGTGACACGCGCCAGAGGCAAATCGCCGGCGGTCAGGCTCACTTCGCGGGCTGGGCCCGATCCGGCCGCAGCGCGGTGGCTCGCCGCAAGTAGCAATGCTTGATTTGATTCGGCGCGAGCCGGCTGTAGGCGTGGACCAGGACGCGGATGCAGCGAGGGAGGGATCCGGGTACCGGGATCTCGGTAGCGTGCAGGATGGCTACCTGGTCCCAACCGTAGGGCTGGGAAGCACGGGCGGGGAAGGTCGAGATCAAATCCTGAGTGACCGTGAAAACGGCGCTCACGATATCCAGCGGATCGATGCCGTTGGCTTCCACCAGCGAGCGCAGGAGCTCGTCGGTTGCGCCCAGGATCTCCTCGGGACGATCCTGTTCGACGGTAGTGGCGCCACGGAACCCACGGAGGCGAAGCGGCAGAGGCTCGGACATGGTGCAGAATCTAGCGAATCACCTGCGACTGATGCTCGTCACCGATGACCGGCTACTGGGAGAGCGTGACCCGGTGGCGGTGTGTCAGGCGGCGGAGCGGGGTGGAGTCACGGCGGTCCAGCTGCGACTCAAGCAGGCCTCGCCGCGGGCTCTGCTCGATGTGGCACGGCGGCTTCGAGCAGCACTCCGGGTGCCGGTGATCGTGAACGATCGTCCCGACGTCGCGCGTGCTGCCGGATGCTGGGTGCATCTGGGCCCCGATGACGTGCCGGTCTCTGTTGTCCGCAGCCTCTTTACTCAAGGCGAGGTCATCGGAGCCTCGGTGGGATCGATCAAGGAGGCGGCGAGTGGGGAAAAGGCCGACTATTGGGGAATCGGGCCGCTCAATGGCAGCGCCACCAAGCTCGATGCGGGTCCATCCCTGGGCATCGCCGGGTTTCGGCAAATCGTCGCTCAGGCCGGAGGGCGTCCCTGTATCGCCATTGGAGGTGTGAGGCCGGAAGACGTGAGACCGGTGCTGGAGGCCGGAGGCGCTGGTGTTGCGGTGGTGTCGGGGATCCTGGCTTCGGAGGACGTTGAGGCGGCGGTGAGAAAGTACCTAGTACCTAGTACCGAGTACCGAGTACCGAGTACCGAGAACTAATCTTTTCGTCTTCGGACCTCTCGGATCGCTCGGTTGTGCTCTGCCAATGTCCGGCTGAAGATGTGATAGCCATCGGGCCGGGCGACGAAAAAGAGATAGGGAACCTGGGCGGGATAGAGGGCGGCACGGATGCTGGCCAGGCCGGGTGAATTCACCGGTCCGGGCGGGAGCCCCGGATGGAGGTAGGTGTTGTAGGGTGAGTTGGTCTCGTAATCCCGAAAGTACAGTCGCGGCTTGCGCTGGCCGGTTCTGAGTTGGAGGGCGTACTGGACGGTAGGGTCGGCCTGCAGCGGCATCATCAGTCGCAAGCGATTGGCGTACACCGCGGCGATCACCGGCCTCTCCTCGTCGTGTCGGGCTTCCCCTTCCACGATCGACGCCAGTGCCATTACCTGGTGGCGGGTCCAGCCCAGGCTATCGAGTCGCAGATCCCACGACGGATCCCACTGACGCAGAAACTCGGCTCCCATGCGATGGACCAGCTCCCGTGCGGTGACTGCCAGAGGGAGCCGATAGGTCTCGGGGAGCAGATAGCCTTCGAGTGTCGGCGCCGGTACCCCGACCGCGCGTCGCGCCGCCGGGTCGCTGGCTGCCACGAGGACTGATTCGGCGGGAATGTGCAGCTCATCCTGAACCATCCCCGCCAGCTCCAGGAGGGTGATCCCCTCCGGAACGGTGAAGCGGACGACCACCACGCGTCCCGAAGCAAGAATCGTCAGCATCTTCCACGCACTGGAGCCCCGCGGAATTTCATAGGTGCCGGCTTGCAGGTTGCGATCGACGCGCCTGATCCTGGCGAGCAGCTGAAACCATTTGCGGGAGCCGAGAAGAGCGTGGGCCTCCAGGCTATCGGCTACCACGCCGAGGCTGGCTCCGCTGGGAATGGTGACGCGTTCGGGCGCCACCGCAGGAGCGGGAGAACCGCAACCGATGGAGAGACCGACTACGAAGGCCAGGCAGAGCAGCAGGACTCCAATCGCCAGTCTCGTCCGGGGCTGGGAGCTCATGTGGCTCCGCCTCTCCGGGCATCCAGGCAATTCTGCAATAGAACCGACGCAGCCATCGCGTCGACTTCTTCCTTCCTCCCCCGAGTGGAACCGCTCTGTTCGCGAATCAGTTTGAGGGTTCGCGCGGTGGTGAGACGCTCGTCACTGAGTTCGACCGGGAGGCCGGTGCGCCGGGCGACCAGTTCTGCCAGCTCGCGGGCCGAGGCGGTCGATTCGGATTCGCCTCCCTCGAGTGAGAGTGGAAGGCCAACGACGATTCCGACCGGTTGATGCTGGCTGACGAGTTCGAGGAAGCGGGTCATGGGGAACCGCTTGCCCTGCCGGCGGGTAAGGGTTTCGAGCGGGGAGGCGAGGGTCTGGGTTTCGTCGCTCAGCGCGAGGCCGATGCGCAATTCACCCCAGTCGATGGCGAGGAGGCGGCCGGTGGTGGGGAGGGGGGTCATGGAGATTGAAGATTGATGATTTCAGATTGCAGATTGAACAGACCTCACTCCCCTCGCATTCAATCTGCAATCTTCAATCTGCAATCTTCAATTCCTACTGGGCCATAGTCGCGAAGAATTCCTTGTTGCTCTTGGTGCGCTTCATGCGCTCGAGCAGGAATTCCAGAGCCTCCACCGGGGGCATGTCGGCGAGGAAGTTCCGGAGCAGGTAGACTCGGTTGAGCTCGTCCTTGTCCATGAGGAGCTCTTCTTTCCGGGTCGAGGTGCGTTGGATGTCGATGGCGGGATAAATCCGGCGATCGGCGAGACGGCGGTCCAGGACCAGCTCCATGTTGCCGGTTCCCTTGAACTCTTCGAAGATCACCTCGTCCATCCGGCTGCCGGTGTCGATCAAGGCGGTGGCGATGATCGTGAGGGAGCCGCCCCCGTCGATGTTCCGCGCGGCGCCGAAGAAGCGCTTGGGCTTCTGCAGGGCGTTGGCGTCCACACCGCCGGAGAGGATCTTGCCGGAGTGGGGGACTACGACGTTGTGGGCCCGGGCCAGCCGGGTAATCGAGTCGAGCAGGATGACCACGTCCCGTCCATGCTCCACCAGCCGCTTCGACTTCTCGATCACCATGTCGGCCACCTGGACGTGCCGGTCGGCCGGCTCGTCGAAGGTGGAGGAGATGACCTCCGCCTTCACGTTCTCCTGCATGTCGGTGACTTCTTCGGGCCGTTCGTCGATCAGGAGGACGATGAGGACGACCTCGGGATGATTCTCGCTGATGGCGTTCGCCAGTTTCTGCATCAGGATCGTCTTACCTGCTTTGGGCGGTGCGACGATCAGCCCGCGCTGTCCCCTGCCGATGGGTGAGAGGAGATCCACCACCCGCATCGACAGATCCCCGGTGGCGCGCTCCAGGCGGATACGCCGGTCGGGGTAGCGAGGCTTGAGGTTGTCGAACGCGATCCGGTGCTTGGTCTTTTCCGGCTCTTCAAAATTGACGTTCTCAACCTTGAGCAAGGCCAGGTAGCGCTCGCCCTCTTTCGGGGGCCGCACCTGACCCATGACGGTGTCACCGGTGCGCAGATCGAAGCGCTTGATCTGGCTGGGCGAGACGTAGATATCGTCGGGGCCGTAGAGGTAGTTCCAGTCCTGGCTCCGAAGGAATCCGTAACCCTCGGGCAGGATTTCCAGCACACCCTCCCCGCGGATGACGGTGTCCTGGTCGAGCAGCGATTGCTCGATCCGGAAGATCAGGTCTTGCTTGCGAAGGCCTGAGTAGTTTGTGATGTTGAGTTGCTCGGCGAGTGCGTGCAACTCGGCGACCGACTTCTGTTTGAGTTCGGCGATATCCACGGGTGGGCCACTCCGCTGAGGAGAAGCGCTACGGTCGGCCGGTGGCCGGGTCTTGGGTGCAGGCAATGGGATTGGAAAGGCGCCAGAAAATGTTGAAACCGGACTGGGCCGGCGATGGTGTTACAGAGGGAAGAATGGGGCGAACAGGAGAGTGCTCAAGGATCACGGAAGCGCCTCATAATAGAGACACCCTGCTATCCCGTCAAGAGCGATCGTGGATCCGCTGACCAGGCATTTTCTTGCCTGGCGTGTCCTCCGGAACGCGGACCGGGAAATCATTGAATCCATCATAGCCCCAGAACACCGGGGGCCTTCCCCCAGTCTGGCGGCCTCGCTCAAGGACTGGCGTGGCGCCCATTACTGGGGTTCTCCCGATCACAGCGAATTGGTGCTGATCCGGCCCTTGCGTCCTGAGCGGCGGGAAAGGTGGCTGCTGCACCTGGCCCTCTTCGCCGCGACCCTCATTTGCTCCCTCGGCGCCGGGGCCGCGCTCCAGGGACGGTTCGATCCCCCGGTGGGGTACGGACCGCTCGCGTGGATCAAGGCGGGCCTCCAGTTCTTCGTCGATTTCACCTCGGGATCAACCGAACAGATCCTGAGCGGATGGACTTTCGCCGTCCCACTGTTGGGAATTCTTTTCATCCACGAGCTGGGTCATTTCGTGGCCGCTCGCCGCTACGCCGTAGACGCATCTCCACCCTATTTCCTCCCGGTCCCCCCCACGCTCTCGCCGATTGGGAGTCTGGGTGCATTCCTGAGGTTGCGCTCGGTGGTGGTGGACCGGCGTCAGCTTCTCGACATTGGAGCTGCCGGCCCCCTGGCAGGATTCGTGGTTGTCCTGGCCGTCCTGGTCTGGGGATACACTACTTCCCAGCCGATTCCTTCAGGCGCCGGGCCACACGGCCTCATCGTACGTTTTGCCCAGGGCTACTTCGTGGTCGGCGAATCGCTCCTGCTACGGGGCCTGCGCGAGCACTACTTCCCAGGGGTTACTTCGATCCAGCTGAGTCTCCCTGCGTTCGCGGGCTGGGCCGGGAGCTTTATCACCGGGCTAAACCTGCTGCCATTGAGCCAGCTGGATGGTGGGCACGTGAGCTACGGTCTCGTGGGAAAGCGGCAGACACTGATCGCCTGGCTCGCTGTCCTCGGACTGCTCTACCTCTCCTGGCACACGCCCGCCTGGCTGATTTGGATTGTGCTGACCTTGCTGGTGGGAGCGGGGCGGTGGTCTCACCCGTCTGTCCTGTCCCCGGACAGGCCGGTACCACGGAGCCGGGTGGTTATTGGCTGGATTTGCCTGATTGTTCTGGTCCTGACTTTTGTACCAGTACCCTTCAGCCAATGAAACATTGCGCCCGGAAGCCCATCATCTATATTGGGTTACGTACCCCTTCCCACAGCGCAAGCGGATCAGGATGCCCATGCCCATGACAGAGGCCGAGCACCTTACAAAGCTCCGGCATGACCTTGCCAATCCGCTGTCTGCGCTCTTGGCGGAGACCCAACTCCTCCTCCTGAATGAATCCAAGCTCGATGCTGAAACCCTGACCAGCCTGAGAGAAATCGAGGCCTTGGCGGTCAGGATGCGGACGATTCTGCGGGACGGATAGTCCCCGGCTCCGCATCCCGGCGCCCCTGGCTGCGGAGCCAGAGGGCCCCGTTGGCCAGGTAAAGCAGCAGAAACAGAGCGCTCACGGTGCTGACGCCGACCCGGAGCGCCACCCCGCCTTGACTCGTCGAAACGAATCCTTCGATCGTCCCCGCGATCATCAGCAACACGATCACGGCACCGATCATCCGAACCGCCAATCTTCCGTTCAGCACCAGGGCATCCGCCCGGGTGAGGTCTCCCGGAGCAATCAGCGCGCGTCCCAGCAGGAAGCCGGCGGCACCGGCAACCCAGATGGCGAACAACTCCAGCACGCCGTGGCCGACGATGAAACTCCAGAGGTAGCCCAGCAGGCCCACATTGGCGAAGTGGGCGGAGACGGCTCCGATCGAGAGGCCGTTGTACGCCAGCAACACCAAGGAACCAACCCCGGCGAAGATCCCGCCCGCAAAGCAGTAGAAGGCGACGGTGATGTTGTTGGTGATGATGCTGGAGGCGATCATCGGCCGCTGGCGGGCTTCCACCTCGACGTACCCCTTACCCTGGCCGATCCGTGAGGCGCCCGCCTGGGCCCGCTCCAGCATCACGTCAGGGAGAAGCTCATCCGCCAGTGCGGGACGTTCCTTCAGCAGGAGGAAACCCGCGACCGCCGGGACAGCGAAGGCGAGAAAGGCAATCAATACATAACGTCGAGCCTGGACCACGGCCGCGGGACATTCCCGCATGACCACCTGCCAGATCCGATTGATCGAGTTGCGCTCGTCGCGGTAGAGCGCGTTGTGTCCGGAGACAACCAGCCGTTCCAACCGGGCGAGGGTGGAGGGATCGGCCCGATAGGTGCGCGCCCGAGCGAGATCGGCGGCGACCTCCCGATAGCGGGCCGCGAAGTCCGGCAGTTCCCGGGCGTTGAAGCTGTCGAGTCCCTGCCGCGCTGCGCGGTCCGCCATGACCTGGAACGTTTGCCAGCGCTCCGTCTTCCGCGCCGCCATCCGTTCGGCAACGGTGGCCTGACCGCGGCGCTCGGTCGCACGCGGCTCCCCTCGCGCCCCGAATCTCCCTCGACGCCGCGCGAGCTCATCACGGTATAGCTCGGCCAGGAAGGATTCCGGCGACGCGGCCCGACTGGGATAGCGGACGGCGAATTTCTCGGTGAGGCGGGTGGCGAGACGCTGTCTAACCTCGGGGGCCAGAGCCGAGGCCCGTTCGCTGAATTCCCGCAGGAGCCGGAACTCATCGTCTCCCAGTTCGGGGACTCCAACCTCGACGGATGCATCGGCGATTCCCGCGGGCCGGTCGGCGACCTCGGTGGGTCGATCCCGAACGACGACGGTGCCGGCCACCAGATCCCCGAGCCGCTTGGCACGGGGATGGAGCGCTACCAGGATTCCGCCGATCAGATAGGGTGGAGGGAGGAAATCGGCGGCGCGAATCAGGTTGCGAACAGCCGCGGAACCGAAGGTGACCGGATGCCCGGTATCGCGTACCACGCGGATCCCCAGGCGGCGTTTCCCAGGAGTCTGACCGTTACGAAGCCCCTCGAAGAAGGCGAAATAGCCCCAGAGAGAAGCGAAATACACCAGCGTGAAGATCGCTCCGGCCCAATCCTCGAACTGCAACGACAGCAGCGCGAAGACGAACAGCAATGCCATGGACCACCCGATCAGGATCAGGGTGTCGATGATGGCGGCGAGCGCACGTGACCCGAGCCCCGCGATCTCGTAGTCGAGGACTACATGCTCCGGAGTTTCGACCTCGAGATGCTGCCGAAAGTCCAGCGGCGCCCGTGTTACCATGAACGATGATCCGTTGAAATCCCTTCCCAAGTTCTCCCCGCTCCCGCATCTTGGAAAGCCCAATCTCTGCTCCGCTCTCCCACCGACCTGGAGCCGTCCATGAACGCACCCGCCCTGCGGCCGTTGTCCACGGGGGAAATACTCGACGTCTCATTCGGGCTCTACCGCCAGCGTTTCGGGCCGCTGGTGAAGGTCGCACTCCTGACTGCCGCAGTTCCCATGCTCATCGGCATTTACGTAACGACGGCGGGAGGCCAGTTCGCGAACTTGGGACTGTCTATCGCCAACCTGCTCCTGAAGACCGTGCTGGATCTCCTGGCCCTGGGCGCCACGATATTCATCGTGTCCGAGAGCTACCTTGGGCACGACCTGAGCGCCGCGGACGCGCTGAAGCGCTCGGTCCCCTTTCTGGGCAGGCTGGTCTTTCTGAGCATCCTGCTCGGTCTCGTGATTGGGGTCGGGTTTCTGTTGTTTTTCGTTCCGGGTTGCGTGTTCCTCGCGGGGCTGATTGCCTCCGTGCCGGCTTTGGTCCTGGAGAATCATCAAAGCGCGCTGGAGGCTATGGGCCGTGGCTGGGGACTCTCGCGGGGATTCCGTCGGAAGCAGTTCGCGATCGTCACGACTGTCTTCATCCTGCAGGTGATCCCAGCAATGGCTGCGGGATTTTTCCTCCCGGAATTCTCCAGTCCCGCGGCGGCCTACGAACTGGAAGGCGGAGCGGGAACCGCGTCAATCATTCTCGGCATCGCGGGGATCCTGCAGGTCCTGATCTCGCCCTTCGTGTACTGCACCGTCACCGTGGCCTACTACGACCTCCGGGTCCGCAAGGAAGGGTTCGACCTGGAGATCCTGGCAGCCCGCCTACAACCCGCGTGAGCCAGGTTTCCGCCGACTCGCTGCGCGTCGTCCTCGATAGCGTCTTCACTGCCCCGGCCTATCAGTGGGTCGAACCGCCAAGACCTTTCGCATTCCTCGGCCGGTGGTGGCGGGCGCTCGAGGATTGGCTGGCGGCATTTCGGGAAGGAAACCCGCAGTTGTTCGAGGTGTTTTTCTGGACGCTTGTGGTGATTCTGGTCCTGGTGCTGGTCCACGCTTCGTACGTCATGTTCCAGACCATTCGTGCGGCGGGAGCGTCGAGCGAGTCACGCCTCCCGGAGCCCCTAGAGCAGCGAGACGCAGCCTGGTACCGGAGACGCGCGGAGGTCCTGGCCTCCGAGGGAAGATTTCTCGACGCGATGCCGCTGGACTTCCTCGCGCTCATGCTCGAGCTCGACGCGCGGCAAGTGGTGCGCTTTCAGGGGAGCAAGACACCGGGCGAGTATGCCGCCGAGGCTCAGTTGCCGGAGGAGCAGCGTGCCTTGCTGCGCGAGGCAGTTCGCGGATTATACGGGCACGTGTTCGCCGAGATCCCCTGCGGGTCCGACGAGTATCTAACGTGGCGGGATCTCACCGAGGGCAGGCGCTATGCGGCTGCGCACTGAGCTTGCCCTCGGCGTTGCCGTGTTGCTGGTGCTCGCCGTCCTGGCGGCTGGCCTGGGACAGAGGAGCAACCGCACTCCCTCCCAGGATTTTCGGCGCTCGACCTATCTCGCGGGTCCCCATGGGGCCCGAGCCGTGGCCGATGGCCTCCGCCGGCTCGGGGTCCAGGTCAAACAATACCGGCGGCGCTCGCGGGAGCTGATCAATCTCGAGACTCCGCCCGATCGCTACGCGTTCGCGGTCCTGGACCCGAGCGAAGGGATTCGCCCCGGCGAGCTCGACGACTTTCTGGAGCTGGGGGAGCGCGTTGACCTGGTGCTGGCCGGGCCCGGCGCTGCCCGTCTGATGCGCTGCTTCGGCTATGCCTACCAGGCGCAAGACGGCGACTCGGTGCAGGCTACCGAGCCGGGCACGACTGTGTCGGAGCAGTCTCCCTGGGTCGAGGCGGTGTTGGGAGCTTCCACCGTGCGAGTTGTCACCGATTCTTCCGGACTGGCCGACGCGAGTCTCGCGGCCTGTGGCGTACCGACTGTGGCGTTCGCTGAGACCTTGCTGGTGACCCGAACCGGCCGGGTCGAGGCTCTCCGGCTTCATCGCGCGGACGTGGACCGTCGGGTGACTCTGGTCGCCGACGGGCGTCTTTTCAGCAACAACGATTTGCGGAACACGGAGGCTGGGCCTTTCGCCCTCGGCTTGTTCGCGGGTCGGTACGACGCGGTGATGTTCGAAGAATCCCATCATGGCTTCGCCACCTCGGGCTCACTCGCCTCGGCCGCGCTGCAATGGAGCAAGCGGTCTCCGTGGGGATGGGCCGCGTGGCAGCTTGCGCTGGTGGGTCTCATCGCGCTGCTCTTCGGTGCCGTGCGGTTCGGAGCGCCGCGTCCGGCGATTCCTCGCAAGCGGCGCTCTCCGCTCGAGCACGTGAGGGCCCTGGCCACCGCCCTGGCCGCGGCTCATGGCCACGACGTAGCAGTCGCGACGATCATCCGGGGACTTCGCCGCCGCCTCTCTCCCGGTGGACAGTCCGACCCACGCGCCCACGAGCAGTGGCTGGAGGCTCTGGAGCAGAGCGCCGAGTCTCCGAGGGCGCAGGCCGCGGTGCAATCCCTGAAGCAGGTCACCCGACCAGGGCAGCCCGTCAGCGGGGTGCTGCTGGCCGCCAACGCCGTGGAGGACGTGTGGGAGGAATTAGGCCGGTGAACCCCGACGACCTTGCCGAGCATTCCCGGAGCGCGCAGCGAGTCCTCGATGAGCTGCGCCGGGTGGTCCTTGGGCAGGAGGCGGTACTCCGAGAAACGGTGCTGGCGCTGATCGCGCGAGGGCACGTCTTGCTCGAGGGCGCGCCGGGTACTGCGAAGACTTTGCTGGTCCGGGTCCTGAGTCAGGTTCTTGGCCTCGAGTTCCGCCGCATCCAGTTCACGCCCGACCTGATGCCATCGGACATCACCGGCGTAAACCTGTTAACCGGCCACGGTGAATTCACCTTCCGACCTGGCCCGCTCTTCGGCGATCTCATCCTGGGTGACGAGATCAACCGGGCGCCGGCGAAGACTCAGGCCGCGCTGCTCGAGGCAATGCAGGAGCGCAGCGTGACCGTCGATGGAGTCAGCCACCCCCTCAGCCAGAGCTTCACGGTTTTCGCGACCCAGAATCCGATCGAATTCGAAGGGACCTACCCGCTCCCCGAGGCCGAGCTGGACCGGTTCCTGATCAAGAGCCTGCTCAACTACCCATCGGAGGAAGCAGAGCAGGGGGTGCTGCGGCGAGTTCTCGACGGCTTCGAGGCAGCCGAGCCGTCGAGCTTCGGTGTGACGCGGGTGCTCGACGCGAACGGTCTCGCTCGACTCCGCGAAGCGGCGCGGTCGATCCGGGTCGAGCCGAGCCTGCAGGCCTATATCACTTCGCTGGTCCGCGCGACCCGGGGAGCCCCCGCCCTGACTCTGGGAGCGTCACCCCGTGCCAGCGTGGCCTTGCTCAAACTTTCCCAGGCGGCAGCTCTGCTCGATGGCAGAGCCTACGTGGTACCAGATGATGTGAAGATCAACGCGCCCGCTGTGTTGAGACACCGAATCGCGGTGGCGCCCGAGCTCGAGCTGGAGGGAGTCACCGCCGACGCCGCGTTGCGGACCCTCATCGAACGGATCGAAGCGCCCACTGGAGGGCAGCAGGGCTGATGGTCCTTCCTTCCAAGCGCTGGTTCCTGGTGGCGTCGGTTCTGGCCCTGATTGCGCCGTTGGCGCTGATCTGGCCTCCCGCGGCGGTGGGACTCCTGGTCTTCGATGCGCTTTGGCTCATTGCTTTTGGAATCGACGCCTCGCGGAGCATGAGTTTCAGGCTGGCCGATCTGAGCGTAAACCGCATTGCGCCGCCAGCATTCTCCGTCGGGCGTCCACTCCCGGTTTCCTACGACTGGCGTCATCCGCTTCATTCTCCATTGAAAGTGCTGGTTCGAGAGGAGATTCCTCCCGAACTGGAAATTCAGGGAGATCCCACTCGAGTATTGGTCATTCCGCCGGGGGATGGTCTTAGAGAGACCGTCACGCTCAACCCCAGGCACCGGGGAAAGGGCCAAGGAGGTACGCTCTCGCTTCGCATGCTCGCCCCCTGGGGACTCGCCTGGCGACAGGCGACAAAGCAATTGTCTTGGCAGCCGACAGTGTATCCCAACCTGGTGGGCGCCTCGATGCGCTCCTTGCCGACTCAGGCTCAGCGGCGGCGCGAGGCGGGATTCCGCAACGTCCGACGACTCGGCGAGGGGAGAGCGTTCGAGAGCCTGAAGGAGTGGGTCCCGGGCGAGGACACCCGGACCATCGACTGGAAGGCGACCGCGCGGCGCGGCAAGGTGATGGCGAGGCAGTACGAGGACGAGCGCCGGCAGCAGGTCCTGATCGTGATCGATGCGGGGCGCATGCTCACGGCGGAAGTCGAAGGAGAGCCACGGCTGGAGAGCGTGGTGCGCGCCGCCCTTCACCTCGCGCACAGCGCGGTGGACCATGACGACAACATCGGACTCATGGTGTTCGCCGACGAGGTCCAGCAATTCGTCCCGCCCGCGCGAGGACGTCGCGCGCTCCGGGCGGTGCTCGATGCCCTGGCCTCGATCGAGGGGAAGCTGGTGGAACCGAACTATCCCGCGGCGTTCGCCTATCTCGCCAGCCGCAACCGGAAACGGGCGCTCACCGTGCTTTTCACCGACGTCATCGATCGTACCGCGAGCGAATCCCTCGTCGCCCAGGTGGGTACCCTGCGTCCCCGGCACCTCCCGCTCGCCGTCGCCTTGCGAGATCCGGCCCTGGAGAAGCTCGCGGTCCGGCGTCCGGCTACCGTGGGCGTCGCCTACGAGCGAGCCGCCGCCGAGGACCTGCTTCAGGCGCGAGAGGAGGCACTGGCCGACATGCGGCGGCGAGGGGTTCTCGTGCTGGATGTCCCGCCCAATGGCGCGAGCGAGGCTGTGGTGGAGCAGTACAATCGGTTGAAACGGCGGGGAGTGTTGTAGGGAGACAGGAGACGGGAGACGGGAGACGGAAGACGTCTCCTGTCTCCCGCTATTCAGGCCACGTCGGCTTCTTTCCCAGGGACCGCACCACCTCACGGTCGAACTGCGCGGAGAGACATTCGCGCGCGGAATAGGGTCCGGGAACGTAGGACCGCGATTCCACCCCATGCTGGCTCTGCTCACAGATGTGCCAGTCCTGCCGATTAGTCATGTCCCAGAATCCGATCCCGTCTTCCGGATCGAATTTCGGGTTGTTGAGCGAATCGGGGTGGAAGAGCCAGTCGCACAGAATCCTGGTGTGCCGCTCGTCGATGGGCCACAGGGTGTGGAACATTACGTAGTCGGGGTGCAGGCTGAGCAGCAAATTCGGGAAGACCGAGTAGTAGTACACCCGGTTCATCTCCTCATCCGGCAAATCCGCGACGTTGATCCCACAGGCCCGGCCGCTCATCGTCATGCTTCCGGTGCCCTCGTTCAACACCATGTAGCCGCCGAGCAGCGGGCCCTCGATCAGGTCGTTCTCGCCGCTGGTCGGTGGGGTCAGGGAGGCCAGCATGGGGTGAACCGGGGCGCAGTGGTAGCACTCCGAGTAGTTCTGGACCAGAAGCTTCCAGTTGCAGTTCACATCGTAGACGATCTGGCGCGAGCGCTTGAGGTTAGGGAGGTTATACAGTGAAGCGCGCTCGTGGATCGCTTCGAAAGAGTCGATCAGCGGTGGAGCCTTGCCGGAAAGGTCAATGAAGAGAAATCCCTCCCAGGTATCTATCGCGACCCGATGCAACGGGTAATTCGCCTTATTGAATCCCTTGATGTCGTGGGTCGAAGGGGCCCCGATGAGGCGGCCATCCAGACCGTACGCCCAGAGGTGATAGGGGCAGGTGATTGTCTCGGAGAATTGCCCGCTGTGCTCCTCGCAGAGCCGGGTTCCCCGGTGCCGGCAGACGTTGTAATAGGCCCGGAAGGTTCCGCCTTCGTCCTTGAGGACGATCACGCTCTCCCGGCCGACCTCCTGGACGAAGTAATCGCCGGGATTGGGGAGCCGATCCGCGCGGCCGACACAGAGCCAGCGCCGGTAGAAGATGTTTTCCAGCTCCTGGGCGAAGACCTCGGGCGAGGTGAAATACTCGCGCGGCAGAGTCGTCTGCCCGTCAATATTGATCTGATTGCGTTTAACGAAAGTGGCCACCGGAGAACCTCGTGAGCAGTCTGCTGCATAATCTGCCACTGAGGCCGGACTCTGAAAAGGGCGGCCTGGTCTTTCACCTGATCCCGCACACCCATTGGGATCGGGAGTGGTATTTACCGCTGGGAACGTTTCGGACTCGTCTGGTCCGCATGGTGGATGATCTGCTCGACCGGCTCAATCGGGAGCCGGAGTATCGCAGCTTCTTCCTCGACGGACAGGCCGTGCTGCTGGAGGACTACCTCGCGATCCGCCCCGAGCGACGAGTCGAAGTCGAAGCGGCAGTGCGGGAGGGAAGGCTCGGCACTGGTCCGTGGTACGTTCTGGCAGATGAGCTGGTGCCTTCCGGTGAGGCTCTGCTGCGGAATCTGTTGCTCGGCGGCTCGGTGGCTCGGCGGCTCGGCGGGTCGATGCCGGTCTTGTATTCACCGGATGCGTTTGGGCATCCCGCAGTCCTTCCGGCCCTGGGGTTCGAGTTCGGCATTGAATACGGGGTGGTTTGGCGCGGCATCGCTCCCCGGAAGGCTCTCCGCGATCTCTTCTGGTGGACGGCGCCCGATGGTCGCCCGCTTCTCGTCTACCACCTTCCGGCTGCCGGTTACGAAATCGGCTCGGTGCTGTCGGCCGCCTCGTCTCGGCTCGCGACCGTCTGGAAGGGGCTGCGTGAAGAACTGGTCGCCCGCGCGGCCACGCGGCACGTAGCCGTCTTCATCGGCGCCGATCATCATCATGCCCCTGCCGATCTGGTGTCGGTCCGTTCCGGCCTCGCCTCGATTGAAGCCGGCAACCAGGTCAGGATCTCGACGCTCCAGGAGTTCATGGAAGCCGCAGCGGTCGAAGCAGGAGATCTGGCCTGGGTCGCCGGCGAGTTGCGCGATTCCTACGGATACACCTGGACCTTGCAGGGGACGCACGGCAATCGTCTCCCCCTCAAGCGCTGGAACTCGGAGCTGGAAGGTCTGCTGGCTCGGCACGCGGATCCTCTGGTTGCACTCGCCGTATGGCGCGGGTTGGATTCGCAGGCTTCCCTGCTGCGACAGGCCTGGCGCGAGCTGGTCCAATGCCAGTTCCACGATTCGATCTGCGGGACCTGCAGCGACGACGTGGCGAAATCGCTCGAAGTGCGGTTTACCGACGTGGAGGCATCGGCTAACGACATTGTCCATGTGGCGTTGAATCGAGTGGTCGGCCACGATCCGGATCGAGCGCGCGAGCAAGCTGAGGCACGCCGCCCCGCGCTGGTGGTGTGGAACCCGGCGGCTCGCCGGCGATCCGGTGTGACGACCGCGGAAATCACCTTCTTCCGGCAGGATGTCCTGGTTGGACCTCCTGGTCCCCGCAAACCCGCACGGGGGCCCGGCTACAAGGCATTCTCGCTCCGCAATGCGGCCGGTGAGACGATTCCGGTGCAGGCAATTGACGTACAGCAGGGGCTTGAACGAATCGACGCCCCGGGGCACTACCCCGATCAGGATCTGGTGGACGTGGCAATGGTTGCCTTCCGGTCACCGGAGCTGGGCGGGATGGAAACGGCCTTTCTGCACCCGGGTGGTCGCAGTCGCGGGGTTCCGCGAGGGGCGGTGCGGGCAAGCGCACGGGGCCTTCGCAACGAGGAGCTTGAGGTGAAGGTCTCCCCCGACGGCACCATAGCGCTGCACGGACGTCGAGCCACGAGTCGCTTCGCCGGCCTCCTCGCACTCGAGAGCGGAAGTGACCTCGGTGACACCTACACCTACTGTCCTCCGGCGCGTGATCGGGTGACGCGCCCTCGCGGCAAGGCTCGTCTGGTGACGCTGGCGAAAGGGCCGTTGCTGGGAGCCCTGTTGATTCAGCAGCGGATGAAATGCGGCAGGGGGAGGACGCGCGGGAAGGGATGGGTCGAGGCCGCTACTACTCTGGAGCTTCGTTCGGATGAGCCCCTCTTGCGATTGATAGTGCACCTCGACAATCAGGCTCGCGACCACCGGCTTCGGCTTCGGTTGCCCACGGGACTGCGCGGCGCCGAGAGTGTGGCTGGTACCCAGTTCGGAAGTATTCGCCGGCTGCCCGGATCGGTGCGCAGCGCCAGGATCGAGGCGCTTCGAGAACGCGGGGGACTCCGCGAGAAGCCGGGTACCACGGACCCGGCACAGCGATACGTCGCGGTGGCGCGGGGGCCTCGCGGACTCGCGTTGCTCGCTCCCGGCTTCTTCGAGTTTGAACTCACCAACGAGGGCGACTTGGTCCTCACGTTGCTCAGGTCGGTCGGAGAGCTTTCCCGCTCAGACCTCGACTGCCGTCCCGGTCACGCCGCCTGGCCCATGCCTACCCCTCTCGCGCAATGCCTGGGTAGCTCGCGGCTCGAGCTGGCATTGGCGCCGATCACGGAACAGGACATCGCGGCTCCTTCACGGCTGGAGCGATTGTGGGAGGATGCCTTCGTCGGACTCTCCACACGCTGGCTGAGACACTATTGCGGGACCCAGAGTGCGAGGACGCCTGGGCTCGACACCGTTGAACTGCAGGGCGACGGTCTTGTGCTTTCGACGCTCAAGCCCGCCGAAAGTGGCGAAGGCATCATCCTCCGTTGCTTCAACGCGCTGGAGTCGGCGGTCGAAGGCGCAATCATTCTGGGGAGTCCGGCGCGGTCGGCGGCGAGAGTTCGTGCCGACGAATCACATCCGATTCCACTTCCCCTCGAGAGGACCGGTCACCGCATTCCGTTCCGAGCGGAGCCTCGGGCCACCCTCTCGTTCCACCTGCAACCCGCCTGATCAGGTCTACCCCTCATCGTTCCCCCGATCTGGAGAGCAGAATGCGCGTAACTGTCCTGTTGTCTCTGAGCGCCGTGATTGCTTCGGGGTTAGCTGCTCAACAGAAGGAAGTGCTGCCGGTGCCAGGCGCGGTCGCGGGCCTCCCATTTTCGCCGGCGATCCGGGTGGGAAACATCATCTATCTCTCGGGGCAACTCGGGAACAAAATGGGGACTCGGGAGCTGGTACCCGGAGGGATCGGGGCCGAAACCCGTCAAACACTGGAGAACATCAAGACGGTTGTGGAAGCAGCGGGCAGCTCGATGGACAAGGTCTTCAAGTGCACGGTGTTCCTTGCCGACATCGCGGACTACGGGAAGATGAACGAGGTCTATGCGAGCGTATTCTCCAAGGATCCGCCGACTCGATCGACGATTGCGGGCAGCGGCCTAGCATTGGGTGCGAAGGTTGAAATCGAGTGCATGGCCGTGATGTAAAGCGTGAGAGGTGAGAGGTGAGAGGTGAGAAGTGAGAGGGAAAACGTGAGAAGTGAGAGGTGAGAAGGGTTGAGCGGGAGAAGCGATTGCGGCTCGCTCACCCGCGGGAACTACACACTCGAAGACGTCTGATGAGGCCTAGAAGCAGTCGCCAGATGATACAGGAACGGTTTCGGGTGTCTCCGCGCATAGCCTTCGGCAATGTTCAATTGGACAGACAGCGACGCTCGTTGGAGCTGGTCAAACGCCGCTCTGGCCTGCCGTCTCCACGAACTCTCACAGAAGTCGAAGACCGAGTTGACCACGCCGTGGGCCTCAATCCACGCCTTAGGGTCTTATGATCGCGCATTCGGTGATGATGGGGCATCGCGATGGCACTGGGGTACCACAATAATTCGCTCCGGCACAATCGAACGCGTTCCGAATGGGGCCTGTTTGTCCCGATCCCAAGCTTTCCCATCTTACTTCTCACTTCTCACTTCTCACGCTGTTGTCTCGCCTTAAGGATCACATCCGGCCGGTTCGTCACCATGCCGTTTGCGCCGTTCGCCCAGAGGCGGCGGGCGAGGGAGGGATCGTCTACCGTCCACACATGAACTGAGGCTCCGCGGGCGTGGGCGGCATCGACGAAGCGTCCAGTTGGGACCGGCAAGAACTTGAAGCGATCGGGAACGGCGAAACAGCGGCAGGCAGGGTCGGGCTCGCCCCAGCGGAAATACAGTCGGGCGATATCGCGCCGAGAGGCGCCGAGGTGGAATGGCGGGGCACGAAAGGCCTGGAGCGAGCGCCACTCGGACCCGGCGAGAACAGCCCGAGCAGTTGCGCCGGTCTCCAGAAGTACCCTCGCAATTGCCTCCTGGCCTTCCGGTTCCTTCACCTCGATAAGCAGAGGTACGGCTGGGAGATCTTCAATGACCTGGTTCAGCCGCGGAATCCTTACGCCCTTCCCCCGCCACGGATAGTCTCGGCCTCCATCCGGGCTGAACCGAAAGCCGGCATCCACCTGCTCCAGCTCTTTGAGCGTATGCAGCCGGATAGGGCCAATCGCATCGGTGGTGCGATCCAAGGTCCGGTCGTGCAGCACCACCGCCTCGCCATCCCGGGTGACCCGCACGTCAAACTCCAAGGCGTCTGCGCCCTGCTCCAGAGCCAGGTGGAATGACGCCATGGTGTTTTCCGGCGCATACGCGGCCGCGCCCCGATGCCCAATGATGGGACGGGCGGCCAGATCAAGCAGCAGCGCGGCCGGGTCCATGCTGACGTAATGCGTCACCGATCAGCGCCGTCGCCAGGACCACGAGCACCAGGGCGATTCCGGGCGCCACAGCAACCCAGGGTGCGTTGACCAGGGTATCTCGACCGGAGGCGATCATCCCTCCCCATGACGGTGTGGGAGGCTGGACTCCAAGGCCGAGGTAGGAGAGGCCTGACTCGAGCATGATGGTGTTGCCGAGACTGAGTGCTGCCGAGACGACGACTGGGCCGAGGACGTTGGGCACAACGTGACGCCACAGGATTCTTCGCTTGTCGGCCCCAAGGGCGACCGCAGAGTCGACGAACGGACGAACCACAAGAGCGCGGGTCTCGCCATAGACCAGTCGCGCGAGCGTCATCCATCCCGTCAGGCCCAGCACCAGAACGACGAGAGTTGCGCTGGGTCGCCACAAGGCGGCGAGCAGTAGCAACAGGACCACCCGGGGCAAAGCGAGGCCAAAATCGGTGAGGCCCATGAGCAGGATGCCCACCCTTCGCTGCCAGAGGCCCGCCACCGCTCCTACCGCGACGCCGATGATGACCGACAAGAAAACCGCCAGCACCCCCGTGCCGAGCGAGATCCTCGCCCCGTACGCCAGCCGGGCCCACACGTCACGCCCGAAGCGGTCGGTACCGAGCGGATGGAAGACGCCGTGAAGATCGGTGCTGAGCGGCGGGAGGAAGCGAGTGTGCACCACGTCTCGCTGCAGGCCCGGGTCGATCGTCGTGATGAGGGGCGCGGCAAGGGCGGCGAACACAAAAAATACCAACACCAACCCCGCGGCCTTGCCGATCGCGTCCAGCGTTCCCAACCACTGCGCGACTCTAGCCATGGCGCACCCGGGGATCGGCCCAGGACACCAGTTGATCGGCCAGCAGGTTGCCCAAGACGACCAGCGTCGCGCTTACGGCGGTTGCCGCCATGACAACGGGATAATCCCGAGCCACGACCGCCTCGATCAAGACTCGGCCTACTCCGGGCCAGGCAAAGATTCCTTCGACGAAAACCGCTCCGGAAAATAGAGCAGGGAGAGAGAGGCCCAGCAGTGTCACCACGGGAATCAAGGCATTTCGAAACATGTGCCGGTAACGCACCGTGGACTCGGCGACACCCTTGGCGCGAGCAGTCGTGACGAAGGGGAGGCCCCTCACGTCGAGCATCGCCTCCCGCACATAGCGGGCGATTCCACCGGCGCCGATGAGGGTCAGGGTAATGAGGGGCAGCGCGAGATGGCGGAGGCGATCAACCAGGCGACCCCCGGGGCCCAGAAAATCGGCGTCTACTCCTGCAGCACCGAATGCCGGGAGCCAGCCCAGCCGATAGGTGAAAAGCAGCACGAGCATGAGTCCCAGCCAGTAGCCCGGCATGGCGTAGAACGAAATCGTGACAGCGGAAATTGCGACGTCGGAGCCGCGCCGGAGCCGCGACTGCAGGGTCCCGATTGCAATGCCGATGAGGTAGCTGAGCGCGAGGGACAGGACGACCAACAATGCGGTCGCAGGCCAAGCGGCGCCCAGCATGGCGCTCACCGGGCGTCCCGTGGCGATGCTCGATCCCCAGTCGCCGCGCAGGAAAGCACTCAGCCAGGTGACGTATTGGACCACGAGTGGTCGGTCGAGACCAAGGGCGGTTCGCAAGTTGGCGACTTGCTCAGGCGTGGCGGCAGGCCCGGCCAACTGGGACGCGGGATCGCCGGGAGCAACATGAAGGAGGAGAAACGTGAGCGTGACGACGCCGAGGAGGACGCCGAATCCGGCAAGTAGCCGGGGAAATATTCGGGGGAACGCGCCAGGACCGATTTCAGGTCACCGTTGTGAGAAATGTCACCACGTGAGTAGAGTCACGGACGCCATGCGGGGAGCCGGGGAATTATCCGGCCCAGTCTCCTCCATCCGAGGTACTCAATGTATCGGAACCTGCCCGTGGGTCCGGCGGCCGCGATCGTCGGAGCTCTTTTCGTGCTCGGCGTTGCCGGCTGTTCGAGCGATTCGACCGGTATGAGCAACGAGACTCTGACTCAAGCCGAGGCGAATGATGTCGGTCAGGAAGTGGAAGCACAGGTCGCAAGTGTCGTTGGCGCCAGCACCATCGTCGGGATCCTGAATCCGGCCGCCGCACTCCCCCCTCAAGGCGGCAACTTTGGCGCCTTGGGGCTCGGCTCCGCCGGTTGTCCGGACATCGCCCCGTTTCCCCCTGCTGATACCGATGGCGATCAGGTTCCCGATAGCGTAACCGCCAGCTTCGCTCTACCGGAGTGCAGCTTCACCGGTCCCCGGGGGAAGACTCTCGAGGTAACGGGAGGCGTAACGGTTACCGATCCATCCAGCAGCTTGGCGGGATTCCGAGTGCGGTTCGACGCCCTGAAACCGAAGATAACCTTCCCCAACGGTTCCTTCTTCGTGCAGCAGTTTGACGGGATCCGCCAATTGCTCGCATCCACCGACGGCTTCTCTGTGAGCGACAGTATCACGGCGAGCTTCGAGTCTTCCGAACGGGGAAGCGCATCGCTGGAAAACGCCTGGCAGGTGAACTTTGTGGTGGACCAGGGTGGCTCGTTCGAGGCTCACACGCCGCTGCCGAGTGGGACGGCCGATATCAGCGGGACTACGGTACGGACCCACGGCGAGGTCAGCAAGACGTTCAGCATGACCACACCGGTTCCTTTGCACTACAACGCGTCGTGCACCGAAGACCAGAAGATCGATTCGGGCGAGATCGACGCCACGTTCGTGAGTCCCCGGGGGACCGCGACCGTCACGGTGACGTATACGGCCTGCGGAGTTCGCCCGACCGTTACGCTGGTGTCGACGCCCGGAACTACCTGACCTTCCGGGTTTCGCCAGCGCAGGCCGGTCGGAAGTGCAGGGGCGGGGTCGTTGACCCCGCCCCTACACATTTCTGCTCGCGTCTCCCACCTTTGGGGCGTGTCGCCCCGGTCCTGTCTCATTGCGGGCCTGATGGCCATCGCCAGCTGCCGGGCGGCCGCGACGTCGCGCGGTTCGACGGTTGTCTTCGCGTCCGGGGCCGATCTCCAAAGCATCAATCCGCTGCTTACCGTCCATCCGCTGGCCCGCCAGGTGCAGCGCTACGTGCTCCTCACGACCTTGGTGCGCTACGACAGTGCGCTCACGGTCCAACCGTATCTCGCGCGGTCCTGGACCTGGTCGCAGGATCACCGGGAGCTGCAATTTCACCTGGTCCCCGGAGTCCTCTGGCACGACGGGGCGCCCACCACGGCGCACGATGTCCAATGGACCCTCGAAGCGGCTCAAGACCCCCGCACCGGTTATCCGCGGCTCACCGACCTCGAGGCGCTGGAGAAACTCGAGGCACCGGACGACTCGACTGTTGTACTTCATTTCTCCACTCCTCAAGGATCGATTCCCGACGTCCTCACTGACCTGGCGATTCTGCCTCGTCACCTGCTCGACTCGGTCCCTCTCGACCGGATGCGGCAGGCGGCCTGGAACCAGCACCCGGTGGGGAATGGACCATTTCGTTTCGTGGCACACGAAGCCAATCGCAAGTGGGTCTTTGCGGCGGATTCGGCGTTCCCCGCAGCACTGGGTGGGCCACCCAAGCTCTCCCGGCTCGTGGTGGCTATCGTAGACGAGCCGATGACCAAGCTGGCCGCACTCGCCGCCGGTGAGCTCGATTTCGCCGGCATACAGCCCGCCCACGCGGAGTTCGTGAGGAGGAACCCACGACTGGCGGTGTATGATTACCCTTTGCTCTTCAGCTACGTCCTCGTACTGAATACGCGGATGCCTCCATTCTCCGATTTGGCGGCTCGCACCCGTGTCGCGCAGGCCGTCGATCGCCAGGAGATCGTGGATGGATATCTCTTCGGATTCGGTACGCCGGTTTGGAGGGCGGTCAGGGCGGGAGGGGCGGGCGAGCAGGGAAAGACGGGAACGGCTCCGAATGATGACCGTTCCGCCCGGTCCGACGCTTCTCCGCTCTCCTTCGAGCTTCTCACCGTTGGCAGCGGAGAGGCCGCACTAGAACAGCTCCTGCAACACCAGTTCGAACGCCAGGGCATCTCGATCAGCATCCGGCAGCTCGAACTCTCCGCGTTCCTCGACCGGGTACAGGGGCCGAGTCACCAGTATCAGGCCGCGGTGATGGGAGTTCCGGGCGATCTTGCCCTCGGCTACCTCGCACCACTGCTGCGTACGGCCGGTTTCACACCCGCAGCCGATACCACAGAGCAACTCAAGCAGCTCGCCGATTCAACTCCGGTGGTGTTCCTGTATCAGGCCCGCGGGGTTCAGGGAATGAATCGCAGAGTTCACGACGTGCGGATGGATCAGCGCGGGGAGCTTGCGACCGTGGCACGGTGGACGGTCGTTCAGTGACGACCCAGGAACGCCGGGTATTCCATGCATCGGCTCCCGTTCGGCTCGACTTCGCCGGGGGCTGGACCGATGTGCCACCCTTCTCGACTCGGGAGGGTGGCCAGGTGGTCAACGCCGCAATCGGCCTGTCGGTCCGCGCCGAAGTCGAGCTCGGCGGCACCGGCATCCTGCTGCGCGCGGAAGATCTGGGGGAAGCGGCGGTGATCGCTCATGCCTCACAGCTCGCAGGCCACGGGCCGCTCCCCCTGCTGCGTGCCGCGCTGCGAATGTTCCCTGCGGGACCGTGCACCCTGCGCACCTTCTCCGAAGTCCCGGCAGGATCAGGCTTGGGTAGCTCGGGCGCGCTCGATGTGGCCCTGGTGAGTGTGCTTGCGGTTTCCCGCGGTGAGGCGCTGACCCGCGAACAGGCCGCGGCGTATGGGTGGGAACTGGAAGCGGTGGAAGCGGGACTGCCCGGTGGGCGCCAGGATCAATGCGCGGCAGCATTCGGTGGATTTCATCGGTTGGGCTTTGATGACGGCGAACCAACGGTTGAACCGCTGGACCTGAAGGAGGACTTCCTGGCGGCGCTGGAAAAGCGGATTCTCTTGTGCTTCACCGGGCGATCTCGAGTTTCGGGAGACACGATCGCGCGAGTGATGAACGCCTATGAGCGGGGGGAGTCCGGTGTCGTCGAGGCGTTGCGAGGGTTGAAAGAGGCGGCAACACTGATGGCCGAGGCCATGAAGCGCGGTGATTGTGACGAGGTCGGCACCTTAATCCAGCGTAACTGGGAGCTGCAGCAAATGCTGGATCCATCAATGTGTACCGAGGAGATGGTTCGTCTCGAAGCAGCCATGACGGAGTTGGGAGCGCTGGGTGGGAAAGCGGCGGGTGCCGGGGCGGGAGGATGCATGTTCTTCCTGTTCCGGGACAGCGACCAGCCCGCTCGAGCCAGGGAAGCGGCCGAGCGCCTCGGGGCGACCGTCCTGCCCGTGGAGTGGAATGGGAAGGGAGTTCGCACATGGTAGTCGCTGAAGAAATCGAAGCCCGCCGAGAGGAGATTGCCGGCGCAGCGGACCTGTCGGCTCAACTGGAACGGCTCATCGAGCAGGCCCAGCGCTTTCTCGAGCAGCGTCCTCGGATTCCGCAATGGAAGGCCCAGCTTTCGACCGACGGCGGGGTATGCCCGAAAGACGGAGCCCCGTTGTTGTTTGATCCCTGGCATCCTGAGTCCCACCGCTGTTCCCGATGTGGCACCGCGGTCTCAGGCGAGCGGTATGACCGTTACGCCGCGCGCTACCAACATCTCTGGTTCTCCGAGCGCATCGCGCATCTGGCGACCACAGGGGTTCTTGCTGGTGAGGAGAAGCTTGTGGACGGCGCAGGAGCGTTGCTCCGAGATTACTCCAGCAAGTATTTCGAGTTTCCCAACCGCGACAACGTGCTGGGGCCGACCCGGCTCTTCTTCTCGACCTACCTCGAGTCGATCTGGCTCTGCAACGTGGTCGCGGCGGGGCATCTGCTTCGAGAGGGCGGAGCGCTGGACGACTCGACTGCCGAGGCAGTCGGATCGATCGCGGAGGAGGCCGCCAACCTGATCGGAGAGTTCGACGAGGGCCTCTCCAACCGCCAGACCTGGAACAACGCCGCACTGGTTGCCTGCGCGGTGTGGTTCGAGGACGAAGATCTCGCGCGTCACGGGATGGAGGGCCGTAACGGCCTGATCGGCCACCTGGTGGAGGGGTTCGGCGAGGATGGCCTGTGGTACGAAGGGGAGAACTATCACCTCTTCGCCTTGAGGGGACTCCTGACTGGACTGGGCTGGGCTCGACTCGCTGGGGTGGACCTGCTGGAAGAAGAGGAAAGCCGGGCGCGGTTCGCGGCCGCGCTTCAGGTTACCGGTCTCACGGCTCTGCCGGACTTCACCTTTCCGGCCCGGCGCGACGCGCGCTACGGAATCTCGCTGGCCCAGCCGATGTACCTGGAGTTGTGGGAAGTAGGGCGCGCACGCTTGCGGGTAGCGGGGGACGAGGCACTCGCGGAGCCGCTGGATTCCTGGCTGAGTACTCTGTATTCCGTTCCGTCGCCTGGCGCGGAGGTGTTCGACTCCTATCTCCACGAGGCTGGGCTTCCCCCTCCCGCGCAACGGACACGGAGCGATCTCTCCTGGTGGTCCCTGCTCGAGATGGAGGCGAATCCGCAGATTCCAGAGCCGGGGTGGCATCCCCCCAGCACGCTGATCGAGTCACAGGGCCTGGCGGTGCTGCGCGATGGGGATCGCTACGTCAGCCTCGAGTGCGGAACCTCGGGCGGTGGTCATGGTCACGCCGACCGTCTCCACCTGACACTGCACGCGGACGGAGTCCACTGGCTCCCCGATCCCGGCACCGGTTCCTACGTGACCTCGGACCTGTTCTGGTATCGCTCCACGCTGGCGCACAATGCACCGCGCCTGGATCGGACAGACCAACCCCGTACCGACGCCCAGTGCGAAGCGTTCGCGACAGAGGATCAGTGGGCCTGGGTCAAAGGCAGGTTCGGCGGTCTGATCCGCACGGTGGTGTCTGGAAGCGGATACTTGGTGGACGTAGTAGAAATGTCCGGGGAGGAGAGTCGCACGCTGGAGCTACCCTGGCACCCGAGAGGTCAAACGGAACTGACGCCTTCGGGACCGTGGGAAACTGGCACGTGGGATGAGGAATTCATTTCCGATAGCGCCGGCCTCACCACGGGGGGGGATCAGCCGATCACGCTCCGATCCCGATTCAACGACCAGGTGCTTGATCTCCACCTGCAGGGCAGTGTGCAACTGCTCAAAGCGCGATGTCCCGCCCTTCCCGGAAGAACCGAGGAGGCCTGGGTCTATCTCGAAAAGCAGCAGGGGCGCTACGTGCGACTGGTCTCACTAGTGGTGGCAGGAGGTACCGGAGCAACGGCATTGCGAGTCTCAGCCGATACGATCACGGTAAGCACGCCCGGTGGGGAGCACACTCACCGCGTTACGCCCGAAGGATGGGAGATTCAATCCGCGCAGGGGCGAGTGCTGCTGCGAGGATTCCGCCGGCCGCGCGGCGAGCCGCTGCTCCGTCTCCAACTCGAGCAGGGCCTCGCGACCGCACGAGGGATGGCGCCTCACGTTTCGCAGCCACCAAGGCTGGACGGCACACTGGCTGGGTTCGACCTCGCTTCACCGCTCGAGTTCGATCACGACGATCAATTTCGGCGCAGCGAAGAGCCATACGGCGGCCCGGAGGACTTTGCCGCGGAGGCGTGGGTCAACTGGGACATGGGACAGCTCTATCTTGCCGTCTCGGTCCGCAAGCCCGAGCTGATTTTCCGGTCTCCCGACGACCCTCCGCTCAAACTCGATAACGAGCACGACCTGATTCACTCCGATGGCTTGCAGGTCTACTTCGACCTCGGCCCCAATGAATCGTATGGATTTCTCATCGTTCCAGACCCGCGGAACGAGGGTCTAACCGTTGTGTCGGCCAATCCGGTTGCCTCGGCTTCGGTGCGCGGCGCTTGGAAGCGTACCGAATCGGGGTACATGGTGACCGCTGCCATTCCGGTTCCTGCCTGGAAGAGTGTCGCGCCCCACGAAACCATCAGGTTCGATCTGCTCGTGAACCAGGCCACCTCGGGCCGTGAGCGGCGCGCCGGCCAATTGGTATGGAGCGGTGGTGGTGGTTGGGTCTATCTGCGGGGTGATCGGCAGGACCGGGCCCGCTTCGGCGTCCTGGAGATGGTGTGAGAGTCCCGGGCTTTACTTCGACCGGAAGCAAACGGCCCGATGCGCTGTTCGGTCCGGCGCCAATCATCGAGGGATCATTGCCTCTCCGGATGATGCGCGCCGAGGGATGCGCAGTGTGGGATGAGCAGGGCAGGCGTTATACCGACTTCATCATGGCACTCGGAGCAGTATCTCTTGGCTACGGACATCCTGAGGTCAACAAGGCCGCGATTCACGCGATCGAGCAGGGCGTAGTTGGTCCCCTGGCGCCGGTTCTCGAGGAGGAACTGGCGGGCCGTTTGCACGAACTGTTGCCATGGGTGAAGCAGGTCCGCTTCCACAAGACGGGAGCGGAGGCGGCCGCGGCGGCACTTCGCATCGCCCGAGCGGCAACCGGACGGGACCGAATTCTCACCTGTGGTTATCATGGCTGGCTCGATGGCTGGCAGGAAACCGGGACCGCGGGAGTCCCGGAGGCGGTCTCCTCGCTCAACGCGGCACTGCCCTTCAACGACATCGAGCGGGGAAGACAGGCAATACGGAAGGATGGGGATCAACTCGCCTGTGTCATGATCGAGCCGGTAGTGGTGGTGGAACCATCCCTCGAATGGCTCGCGATGCTGCGCCAGGAGACCGAGCAGGTCGGCGCGGTGCTGGTATTCGATGAGATCAAGACCGGCTTCAGGATCGCCACGGGGGGTGCAGCTCAGCGTTATGGGATCGAGCCAGATCTCGTGGTCCTGGGTAAGGCACTCGCCAATGGATTCCCACTGGCCGCGGTGGGTGGCGGCGCAGAGTTGATGGGGCAGGCCACCCATACCTGGATCTCATCTACCTTGGCCACCGAGATGATCGGCTTTGCCGCAGCCTTGGCTACCCTCGACGTCATCGAGCGAGAAGCCGTGCCGGCCAGGCTCCACCGGAGCGGCCAACGCTTTATCGCCGGACTCAATCGGCTGGCACGCCAGCATCCGGCGGTGATCGCCGCTGTGGCCGGGATTCCCGAGATGTGTTTTCTCCAGTTCCGCAACGAAGCCCTGGGTGCTGAGGTGGCCCGGGAGACGGCCCGACGCGGTCTCCTGTTCAAGCGTACCGCCTACAACTTCGTGTCGCTGGCCCACGACGACGCTACGATTGATGCCGCCCTGGAGACCCTGGGTGACGCGTTGACGACGCTGGGAGCCCTGCATGCTGGTTGACGTTCACGCCCATTTCCTGCACGACCGGACACCGCGAAGCGACTGGCGGGAGCGCAACGCGAGCCGGCTTCGTGCCGGCGAGCGGATCGGCATCACGACGCACGTCGCCTCGATCCTCGGCAGCTGGGGTCTCACCTCCCCGATCTATTTCCCTTCGGCGGCCGACCTCACCTACGGCAACGATCAGCTCCTGAGGCTGCAGCGGGAGCACCCGACCCAAATCCGGGGCTACGTCGCGGTCAATCCGAACTTCGAGGAGCACGCCCAGGCCGAGATAGCGCGCTGTCTTGGGGCCGGAATGATCGGCATCAAGCTTGCTGCCAGCCGTCGAGCTAACGACCCCCTCTTGGATCCCATCTGCGAGGCAGCCCGGCGACACCGGGTACCCGTGCTGCAACACATCTGGCAACACCGTCGGCGGGACTGGCCCGGCCAGGAGGCCTCGGACGCGGTGGAGCTCTGTGAGTTAGCGGAGCGCCATTCGGAAGTGATCTTCATCCTGGCGCACATCGGTGGTGGTGGAGACTGGCAACATTCGTTGAACCGGGTGCGGCATGTATCCAACGTGATGGTGGATCTGTCGGGAAGCGGTGTGGACGGTGGCATGCTGGAACAGTGCCTCGAGTCCGCCGGCCCCGAGCGCCTGCTGTGGGGCTGCGACCTGACCATGGATACCGGCCTCGCCAAGCTCCGATACCTGGAGAAACTGCTTGCCGCTCCGGACATGGAGCTGGTGCGATCGGGGAATGCGTTACGGATCTTCGGTGAGCGTCTGCGATGATCACCGACGTCAACAGCTTCCTCGGCAACTACCCGTTTCGACGGGTGCCCGGCACCTCTCCCGAGGCTTTGCTCACCGCCATGACGCGGGTGGGGATCACCGATGCCTGGGTATCCCACCTGCCAGGTCTCTGGTGGCGCAACCCAGCCGAAGGGAATCACTGGCTGTACGAGACCACCACCCGGTTTCCCCGTTTGCGGCCGGTTCCCGCGGTGCACCCCGGCATTCCAGGCTGGGAAGCCGTGCTGGAGGAGGCTGTTCGGAACGGGGCCCCGGCCATTCGAGTCGACCCGGGTCAATACGGGCTGGGACCGACCGGTCCCCTCATGGTCCAGCTGGTTCTTGCCAGTGCTGAAGCCGGAGTTCCGATCGTACTCGCGGTGCGGCTGGAAGACGGCCGCCAGCGGCATCCGGCGGATACGGCTCCGGAGCTGAGCGCCGCCGCCGTCCGGACCCTGATCCGGCTGGACCGGCGGACCCGCTTGCTGGTGACGCACGCGGAGCGCAGTTTCATAGAAGAGGTACATTTCGGCAGTACCCCGGACGAGGCCAATCGCATCTGGTGGGATACTTCCTGGGTCTGGGGTCCGCCCGAAGATCATTTTCAGCAATTGTTGGCCACCATGGGTTCCGACCGGTTCGTATTCGGCACCGGTCAGCCGCTCCGCATACCTGAAGCGGGGGTCGCCAAGCTCGACCTGCTCGAGCTTGAGCTGGAAGCCCGTCGGGCCATAGAGTCCGGGAACGTCCGCGCCCTGATGACGACAAGGAGTCTCCCTTCATGAATTCACCGGCTCGGCGACAGCATTCCCGGATCTCCTTCTCTGCGTCGGGGCCGCAGCTCCAGACCAGCGGCAAGACCTACGAGATCGTAGATCTTTCCTCCGGCGGAGTTCGCTTCCGCACAGCAGGCAGGGGAGCGCCGGTCAAGGAGGGTGAGCTGATCCGAGCCATCATCCAGTTCCGCCCTGACAAGGCGGTAGAGGTGCGCGGGAAAGTGCTGCGCGTGGTCAATGGCCAGGTAGCTGCGAAGCTGGATACCGGGGTTCCGCTGCAGACGATTCTGGAGGAGCGGTATTACCCTCCACGTCCTCGTACGGGTATGGTGTGGTAATGCCGCGCGACGCGACACCCGGAGATTCAGCACGCGAGTTCTACCGCATCGCGTATCCGGCCAAGGCCAGACCTCGGCTCCATGTGTCCGGGTTCGATTTCGAGGTGCTTGACCTCTCCGAGCGCGGGATTCGCTTCCGGCTGGGCGAGGCGATGGCGCCGGAACCCGGGCATCAGCTTCGCGGCACCGTGCGGTTCATTCGTGGTGTCGCCGCGGAAGTGGGAGGTACCATCCTCAGGGTACGGGACGGTCAGGTAGCCGCAGTTCTGGAGGAGGGAGTCCCCGCGAGCGTCATCCGCGCAGAACAACGCTTCCTGCTCGAGAACGCCCGCCGCTTCACCACGTGAGCCAGCAGTTTGATGTAGCCGTCGTCGGGCTGGGCGCGATGGGGAGCGCGGCCCTGCTCGATCTCGCGCGCCGCGGCGTCCGCGCAGTCGGCTTCGACCGGTTCCACCCGCCACACACCCTGGGATCCACCCACGGGCGTTCCCGAATCATCCGCCAGGCATACTACGAGGACCCGGCCTACGTCCCGCTGGTGCAGCGGGCCTATGAACGCTGGGACTTGTTGATGAAGGAGACCGGAGTTCCGGTCTTTCAACAGACCGGAGGGCTCATGCTGGGCCCTCGCGACGGACTACTGGTGAGTGGGTCGCGCCGCAGCGCGATGACCCATGGGCTGCCATTTGAAGAACTGGATTCCGCGACGATCGCCCGACGCTTTCCGGACCTCCGTCCCGAACCGGACACTGCGGCGATCCTCGAGCCCCACGCCGGGATCCTGCACCCGGAGGAAGCTGTCGCTGCGGCGCTGGCCCGAGCGAAGACCCTTGGGGCCCAGACTCACCTGGGCACAACGGTCGAAGGATGGAGCGCAGGCAGCGCGAGCGTCGTGCTGGAGACCACGGCGGGTCGGTTCGAAGCCGGAGCGATCATTCTGGCGGCGGGCTCGTGGCTGGGGGACCTGATCGGCGGTGCGCTTCCGCTGAGCGTTGAACGGCAGATCACATTCTGGTTCGATCCGCCGGCCGGGATGTCGCGAGTCTCCCCCGAGCGGCTGCCGGTCTTCATCTGGGAATGGGCGCCGGATCGGCTGTTCTATTGCCTGCCAGATGTGGGCGAGGGATTCAAGATCGCGCGTCACCACGAAGGGGCGACCACCAGTCCTGAGACGGTGGACCGGAGCGTGTCGCCCGACGAGATGGCGGATGCCCGCTCGCTGCTGGAGCGATTCATCCCGGATGCGGCAGGTCCGTTTCGGTCTGCAGCCGTTTGTCTCTACACCAATACTCCGGATTTTCACTTCGTGCTCGGCCCGCTTCCCTCGGAGCCTCGCGTCACACTGGTTAGTGCCTGCTCCGGACATGGCTTCAAGTTCGCCAGCGCCATCGGTGAAGTCGCGGCCGACTTCGTGACTGTCGGCTCAACTACTCTTGACCTCTCCGTCTTCAGCCCCGAGCGATTCACCCGGACATGAACATGCCGATTCGGAATGCCCTTGGAGTCTCGCTCTGCGCGGTCGCTCTCGCATGTGGCCAGGGCGCGAAGGGTGCCGAGCCGGTCGCCTCGAATATCGGGGCGTACGCCGACTCGCTGTTCCGCGTCTACAGCGACAGCAAGGGTCCCGGGGCCAATGTGATCGTGCTGCAGCGGGGCCAGGTGGTCTTCCGCAAGAGTTATGGCGCGGCGAGTCTCGAGGAAGGACGGGCTGCGACTCCGACGACCAACTACCGGCTCGCTTCCGTCACTAAGGAATTCACCGCCATGGCGACGTTGCTCGTGGCCCAGGATGGCGGTCTCAGCCTGGACGATTCGATCTCGAAGTTCTTCCCCGAATTGCCTCCCAAGCTGTATGGGATAACCGTTCGGAACCTGCTTACGCACACCTCCGGCCTGCTGGACTACGAGGACTTCGTTCCCGATACTCAGACGGTTCAGGTGCACGACTCGGATGTGCTGAGGATCCTGAGCAGCCACGACTCGGTGAAGTTCCAACCTGGGGAGCGGTGGGATTATTCCAATTCCGGATACTCCATGCTCGCGTTGCTCGTGCAGAAGCAATCGGGGAAGCGATTTGCCGACTTCCTGGCCGAGCGGATCTTCCGGCCCCTCGGCATGACCAGGACGGTGGCTTTCGAAAACGGAATATCAACGGTTGCCGAGCGGGCCTACGGCTATTCACGGCGGGAGGGCAGTGGGGGCTGGGTGCAGACGGATCAGAGCAACACGAGTGCGGTGCTGGGAGATGGCGGGATCTACACGTCAATTGACGACATGACCCATTGGGCTGCAGCCCTCGACACCGGAAAACTGGTGCGGGCGGACCTGCTTCAGCAGGCCTTCACTCCCTACCGGCTCAACGACGGTACCTCGGCGAAGTATGGGTTCGGCTGGTACCTCACCCCATTTGCCGATCTCCCTTCCACCTGGCACACCGGGGAAACCAGAGGGTTCCGGAACGCCATTCGGCGGCTGCCCACCGAAGGCATCACCATCATCGCGCTCACCAACCGGAATGAAGGTAACCCGATCGAATTGGTGGATTCACTGGCGCAGCGGATGCTGGCGGGTCGCTAGGTCCAGCGAAACAGCTTCAGGGCCAGCCCGAAGGAGACGATCAGCCAGACCAGGAGAACGGCGAGTTCGGGGAACACTTCCCTCAGTCCAGCACCTTCCAGCATGACGGCGCGGAGGGCGTCGTTGGCCGCGGTGAGCGGCAGCGCCTTGATGACCGGCTGCATGACCGCCGGAAAGTGGCTCGAAGAGAAGAACACTCCGGAGAACACCCACATCGGCAGCATCGCGAGGTTCATCAGTCCCGACGCTGCCTCCACCGTGCGGGGGCGGGCGGCGATGAAGAGGCCCAGGGCCACAAAGCTGAGGCCCGCCACGCCACAGGTGACCGCGAGGGTGACGAACGAGCCCCGGACCGGGACATCGAACACCAGCATCCCGAAGAGCAGCAGCACCCCCACCGCGACGACCAGAAGCACCAGCTGAGAGAGGAGGAACGAGGCCAGGTACTCGCTGCGCGACATCGGTGTCGCCGCGAGGCGCTTGAGCAGTTTTCGCTTTCGCGCATCCACGATGGTGAACCCGGTCCCCCAGATTCCGCTGCCCATCAGGTTGAATCCAATCAGACCGGGAATCAGAAAATCGATGTAGCGCGACCCGCGCTCCCGCACGACCTGATCCGCGGTGGTTACCTGGTCGGTCCGCCCCGCCGACCGCTGCACCACGTCGTTGACGCGTTGCCGAGCCATGCGCGCGTCGGGTCGGGTATCGTCGTAGCGATAGCGCAGTCCGGTCTGGTCGGGCACGAGCAGCAAGGCGATTCGCCCATTGCGCAGTGCCCGGGCCCCCGCCGTCGAGTCGGGAAAAGCCTCGAGACGAACCCCTGAGTCCGCCTTGAGCGCCTCGATCGCCCCGCTTGTCACACCGGGCAGGTGTCCGACAACGATCCGGTCCGCCGGGCGATCGCGGAATGCCAATCCCAACCCCGCCGCGAGCAGTAGAGGAAAGCCATAAACCCAGAACAAGGCCTCCGGCTCGCGGAAGAATTCCCGGAACCGTACCGAGATCAGCTGCTGCAGGGAGTCGCTGATCATGTCATTCCTCCCGCAGCGACCGGCCGGTCAGAGAGACGAACACGTCCTCTAACGTCGCTGTATGAGTTCTCAGTTCGGCGAATCCGGTGCCGAGCCGCTCCAGCATGTTCAGCAGCGGCGGAAGGGTCTCGTGCAGTTGGGAAATCTCGAGGAAGATCCGCCCGCCGGTCCGTCGCACCGCATGCACTCCCCCGAGCGCCCGGAGCTCATTGTCGTCCGGCGATTTGCCGTCGAGCAGGGTGAACTCGACCACATGTTCCGATCCGAGCGACGCAATTAATTCGCGCGGAGTTCCCAAGGCGATCACCCGGCCGTGATCCACGATGGCGACCCGGTCGCACAGCCGTTCCGCCTCTTCCATGTAGTGTGTGGTGAGCAACACGGTGCGGCCCTGGGCCTTGAACTGCTCGATCAGGTCCCAAAGCTGGCGGCGGGACTGGGGGTCGAGTCCGGTGGTCGGCTCGTCGAGGAAGAGCAGCTCGGGATCGCCCACCAGGGCGCAGGCCAAGGCCATCCGCTGCTTCTGCCCGCCCGAGAGCTGGCCGACTCGGCTGCGCCGCTTCTCGTTGAGCTGGACCTGCCCGATGACCGTATCTACCGTCGGCCCGCCATGGTAGAAACTGCGGAATAGCCGAAGGGTTTCTTCCACGGTCGACTTGTCGGCGAGCTGGGTCTCCTGCAGCGACACGCCGATGCGAGGCCGGAGATCAGCAGCGTCGGTCGCCCACTGGCGGCCGAGTATGATTACTGTGCCGGAGTCGGGCTGGTTGAGTCCTTCGCAGATCTCGACCGTCGTAGTCTTACCGGCACCATTGGGACCGAGCAGGCCGAAGCATTCACCGGTCAGGATCTCGAGGTCGAGTCCGTCAACGGCGCGGGTCTCCCCGTAAAACTTCCGGAGCCCGTGGATCGAAACGGCGGGTTGAGAGGGCACGTTGTCGCGGTTTGAGTCAGGGGATCCGGCTGCGGACCCGGTTCCAGAAGCGCACCAGCTCGCGAGTACTTTCAAAGACCCGGACTTCGGGATCCCGGAGCGCCTGGTCTCGCGGCGCGAGCTTGAGATCGAGGTGGGGTCGGGCCGGGTTCTTCACGTGGAGGGCGCCAGGAGGCGCTCCCAACCGGATGCGAAACGCATCCAGCTCCTCGAGGTCATTGGTGGTCGAGAGCACGTGGGACCACCCTGGTGCGTGCAGGTTCTCGCGGTCCATGATCAGCATCGTTATAAATTAGTCGTACATCTGTGAGGAGGGGGTGTGGCGGCAGTCCCAGACATGTGGTCCGTCGGAATTTCCGTCCCGACTTTGGCAGGGGAGCAGGTTGTCGCACGTTGGGACGACGTAGAGGTGCTGCTCATCACCAACGCTTCGTCGCCGGAGCACCGGCAACTGGCGCAGCGGCTGGCCCACCGAGCCAAGACCGACACGCCGTTCAATACGCCTGCCTATACCACGGCCGACACCGACCCCGAGGTCCGGATCTTCGTTGCTCGGCGCGCGGGGCGGGGCATCGGGCTGGCGGTGCTGCGGCCACGTCCCCGCTGGGGATGGTGGTCGTGGGATGACTGGGACGAGGAGCGGCGTCCCTCCACCGGAGTCGCCCCGCTTACCTCGTGGACGGTGGAAATCATCTGGACCCTGGGCCAAGCTCAGCAGAAAGGTCTGGCCCATCGGCTACTGGACCAGGCCTCCCGCATCGTGGATCAGCCGATCGCCTCATTCGGCTGGCGCCGCCCCTTCACGCCATCGGGCGAGGCCTTCGTGCGGCGGTTGTGCCCGGAGGGGTTCTGGGTGCCGGATTAGCCGTCGGCCGTTAGCCGTTAGCCGTCAGCTGCTGTCAGCCGTCGGCCATAAGCCTTAAGCCATACGCAAGGCACCTCATCCCGAGGAGCGAAGCGACGAGGGATCTAGTCTCCTTACCTTGAAATCCAGGTGAGGATGCTAGATCCCTCGCTGCGCTCGGGCTGAGGTGCCTGGCTTAAGGCTTATGGCTCAGGGCAGTCAGTTCGCTAACAGCTAACAGCTAATAGCTGACGGCTGACGGCTTATGGCTTCAGACGAGCGTGCTTCCACATCAGAGTTCCAAGCTCACGCAGGCTCGCAGGCTCCGCCCCAGCCCGCACATTGGCCGCCGCGATTTCAAACAGAACGCGCCATTGCTCGAACAAGGTGCGATACGCCGTTCTCAAGTTGTTTCGCGGATCGTAGATGCTCGTCGCCTCCGCCGTCACTCCGTTCAGCTCGACGATCTTGAAGTTTCTGCCCGCGCGGAAATCGTCGAGATCCGGCGTTTTGATGTCGTAGCGGCCGAAGAAGAATCCTTCGTAGCTCTGGCTGATCCGGTCAATCGCGGCATCCAGCTCCGGGGTGCGAACCCATGACCCATCAAGAAAGAGGGCCCCGCGCGAATGGGTGCCTACGTCGACCAGTTGGATGGTCTCTCCCGCCGTGGGGATTGAAGTCAATTCGCCCGCGTGGCGGCGGAGATGGACCGGTGCCATGCAGACAGTGCGATCGTCGGCCAGGATCAATTCCTCGAGCGTTCGGCGCCCGTCTCCCGTCACCGTGAGGAGCCGCTTCTCCGTCACCGAGAAGATCGTCCCCTTCGGCTCTCCAGGTTTCCGGTAGTAGAAGATTCCGAATTCGAGACCGGGCAGAAATTCCTGAATGAGGACGTCGCCCCTGGCGTGTGTCAGGTATTGGGCAACGTGGTAATCGTCCTTGATCATGGCTACACCTGCTCCACGCTCTCCGATGTCCGGCTTGAGCACGACTGGAAATGCCAATCCGTGTCGCTGCCGAAAGGTCCGGACGCGACTCAGCTTCTCTTCGTAGTCGAGACCTCTGCGGAGGCGTTTGGTGCGCGCGACAAATTCGGGCGAGTGGCGGAGACCCTCCAGGATGTCGGCCTTGGATTCTCCGACAAAGCCGCCACCGGGGATGGCCGGATTCCCCGCGGTGAAGAGTGTCAGGCTGCGGTATTTGAGCGCGAGGTACACTACGTACAGGGCAACCGGAGGATAGAACGCCCACCGAGGCCAGAACTCCCAGCGGGTGATCCGCCGCCACCGGGAGAGCATCAGACGACGGCCGCGCCAGGAAAAGAGAGGCACCACCACCTTGAGCAGCAGGAAAGTGACCAGGGCGGTGATGAGCAGCCAGGTCCATGCCCGGCTCCGCACCGCTCCCAGGACCATCTGCGCGCTCTCTCCAACTGCGGCGGAAAACCCGACGAGGAGCGGGGTCCACAGTGCGCAGGCCACGAAGAAGTAGCCGGTGAATCGCCAGAAGCTGGTCTGCAGCATTCCCGCCGCGAAGTAGGTGGGAAGCCGGGTACCGGGCAGTAATCGAGTGGCAAAGACGATCGGGGCGCCACGCTGCCGGAACCATTCAGAGCTGCGCTCGACATCCTCGGGCCGGAGGAACCAGCGAACCGGCGCTCGATAAAGAATTGCACGGCCCAACCACCGTCCCGCGAGGTAGAGCAGCACGTCTCCCACGAAAATCCCGACGAAGCAGGCCAGAGTGCCGGGCACTGCCGCGAGCGTTCCCCGGGCGATGAGCAGGCCGGTCGCGACACAGGTCAGATCCTCGCTCACCAGCGTGGCCGCCGCGATCAGGACCAGGAGAATGACAAGGGCGAGTCCACGCGTCGGTGGCACCGTGCGGGGATCGAAAGGCCGCGCTGCCTTCTCTAGACGCTGAGGCTCCGCCGTGGCTCGAGTCGCCGCCTTGCCAGCCTCGACCCGTTGGATGAAGTCGGTCAGCGGTTCCTCGATCATCTCCGGGTGCTGGAAGACCATGAAATGGTCGCCGCGATACATCACCAACTCGCTTTGCGGCACCAGACGCGCATGCTCGTGCGCGGCGGCGGGCGTCACCAGGGGATCCTTCACCCCGTGGAGGATCAGCATCGGGCCCGCATAGCGGGACAGGATCTTTCGCAACGGCCGCTGGTCGGTCTCGTAGAAGTTCCTGGCGTACTCGACGCTCAACATCCCGTCATCCAAGAGACCGAAATGGGGGACCAGTTCGCGAAGTCCCCATAGCCCGGCGAGCTGCAGACCGTGGATCGCGTGGTTCAGGTGATACTCGCCGGCCAGCTCGTATTCCTGGGCACCGATCGAGGAAAGCAGAGTGAGCGAGCGGACCCGGTCGGGCGCCAGTTGGGCGATGTTGAGCGCAACGCCACCGCCCAGGCTGAATCCGACGATGTGGGCCTGCTTGATGTGGAGGCTGTCGAGCAGCTGAAGCACGTAATGCGCGTGTGCGACGATCGAATAGTCGGGAATCTCCCGGGTCGAGCCGCCGAAACCGGGGAGGTCCGGGGCGATGACCCGGAAGTGATCGGCCAGAGCCGGGCCCAGCGCCCAGAACGCGCCGTTGTCCCCCGGGCTGCCATGCAGGAGCACGACCGTTGGCCAATCCCCCGCGCTGTCAGGGTGCTGATCCCGAAACGCGATATGCACTTCGTCGCGGGTCTCCTGCCCATGATCCACGACATGAAGGTTGATTGTCCGCTCGTCACCGTCGGGAACGCCGTCCCTGGGATGTGAAGCGCGAACGATGTGTGAGGCGATCAGAAGAACGAGATAAACGCCGAGGAACCAGGCTCCACGGCGCGAGGTACCATCTGGGGGATTACTCAACGGGAGAGAGGAGAGGGTTCTCTGCTGCGAGCGATTCTGGACCCGACAATTTCCGTGGTGACACAGGGTGGACCGAGCACATGGCGAATCTCCACCGAATCAGACGTCACGTCCACCCGGCAGAAGCTCCTCGTCTGGGCTACATCCCGGTGCATGCAGGGAGACAGAGGACCCCGCACCGGCAAATGGGAGCGGTGGAAAGCCTCCAGCATCTCGGGCGTGATCGGCGCGCCAGCCTGGATTTGTGACAGAGTCGCGCGTCGCGCCGCTTCTGCTTCGCTGGAGAATCCGGAACTGGTTGCGACCAGTCCCGGCAGCGCCACCGCCCGCTCCTCGAGGCTTTCACCGTTCCACCCCAGGACGTATACCGGCGAGTCGGGCGCCGTGCTCGCCAGAGTGAATGGCCGGTAATCGGTGAGGGCGCTCGCGGCGAGCCGATGGCGCACCAGGTCGGGACTTGAGGTTGTTGCCAGCGACCGTACCAGCTGGCCCCTGCTGCGTGGTGCAGCGACGCGGACCATCTCGGGGCCATATCGATTCAGGACTGCGACGGTCACTCCGAATTCATTGGCCGCTATCCAGGTGCCGCCCTGATCGCTGTCGAGGGGTGCCACCAGAGTGACGTCGTCCCACCGATGGACCGCCGCCGGAACCTCGGGACCACGAAGCGGGCTCTCGTCTCGATTGAAGAACAGGCTGTAGCCGCCGCGGACCGGCAGCCAGCTCAGCGTGCACATGCTGCCTGACGCTGCAAGTGACCCTTCGTGGATGGCGCCAGGCCGAATTCCATCCCGGTCTCGAAGCCGTTCTGACGGAGAATCTGCTTGATGAGGGCGCAGTGATGCACGGTGTGACTCACCAGGAACTGCAGCTCGCGCTGCACGGTGGATCCGCTCCAGTCCGGTTCCTCTTCGTCGGCCAGGCTCCTGGTCGAGACCTGGAGCGGTCTTGATCCCATCTCTGCTGTGAAGTGGCCGAGCTGGTTTCGAAGGCCGAGTGCGACGTCAATGGCATATCCCCGTTCCCGCTCCAGCCGAGGATCGCGCCGTCGGGCGTCGTAGTCAATCCGGCCCCCGCCCAGGCCCCCGAGGAGCACCTGATAGTGGTCGAAGACGTGGCGAAAGTGGGCTCCAACCGGGGATCCCTCGTCCGCGCCGGTCGTGGCGTAGGTCTCGTCGTCCATGCGACGCAATTCCTCGATGCACTGGTCGAGGACATGACAGTTGCCCACGACTGCTTCCAGTCTCTTCACTCAAACCTCCTGAAGGTTCGTCACCACAGGCACAAAGCGCTCGCGCACGGCCTGGTGTAGTTGCTCGGCGAGGCGGCGCCGGTCGGATTCCTGGATCGGTTCTTCTCCGAAGACGACCGTCGCATAGATCGTCGGTAGTGCAGCCAGGGAGACGAGGTGCGATCCGAAGGTCATGTCTCCCCACCAGCAGACCACGAGATGCGCCGGCGCCGAACTCTCCGGCGTACGGTAGCTGAGGCTCGCGTGGTACACCGGGTGCTCATGCCTCGCGGCCCACTCCAGAAGTGCCGGACGAAACGGCAGGACATCGGAGCCCGGCGAGCTGGTCGCCTCGGCGAAGAGGACGACACCGTCTCCCGCGGTCACGGCCGCTTCGAGCCGTCCCATGACCCGAATCGTGTCGCGCGGGGCGTTCCGATCGACGAAAATGGTATCCATGAGGCTTGCGAGACGGCCGATCACCGGCCATTTCGCAACCTCCTGCTTGGCCACGAAGACCGCCTCCAATCGAGCTGCCAGGATAACAACGTCGAGATAGCTGAGATGGTTCGCGACCAGGAGGAATGGCGCCTTGGGCGGCAACCCGAGCGGGTCAACCCGGACGCCGAGGATCCACTCGACGCCTCGGGCCCAGCTCTGGAACACCCGGCGGCGGGCCGGACGCCGGAGTCGGGCGATGCCAAGCGTGATTCCGACTGCCGCCAGATAGACCACGAGACCGGTCGTTGTCCAGATGGTCAGCGCCGCTAGCCGGATCCAGGCACGGAAGGGTCGCATCGATCAGCGAAAGAAGAACCGGTAGCTGTGCAGGTCCAGCGCCTCGATATCCAGCACTACGAGGAAGTCGATCGTCTTGAATAGGCGGTCAAGGGCGGGCCCCCCGCACACCTTGGCGCCGAGGTTCAGGTAGCTCTGGAACAGCGCGGGAATGCGCACCTGCTGACCCGCGACCAGGTTGGGATCGGCGAGCATCTCGCAGTTGAGGTCCGGGAGCGGTGCCGCGGAGAATTCCGGATGCAGCAGGTTGCGCTGCTTCAGGTAGTGCAACGTCGCCATTCCGAGGGCCGGCTCCTGGCTGGTGAGCGAACAACATCCGAAGAGGTAGCGTTTGGCCGTGTGGGTCAGGTACTGCGCCAGGCCCCGCCACAGCAGATTGAGGACTCGGCCGTTCCTGTGCTCCTTCGCGACACAAGCCCTTCCAACTTCGACCGCGCTTGCAAGGAAACCGGACGGAAGCCCCGAGAGATCGTATTCCCCGGCCGAGTAGAAGCCGCGTCCAGCGGCGGCCATCTCGGCGGTTTGCAGCCGGTAGGTGCCCAGCGCCTTTCCGCTGTCCCGCGACAGAATCAACAGATGGTGAAACCAGGGATCCAGCTCGTCGTGGTCCCTTCCGGTCTCGAAGGCGGAGTCCAGGCCTTCGCTGAGCTCGAGGTTGAAGACCTCGAAGCGGAGGCGTTCGACCGCCTCCAGGTCCTGCGGCGAGCGCGCGAACCGCATGAAATAACGCCCGGCGATGCTCTCCTCGGTGGGCAGCAGGTCGGGACGGACCGGGTACGACGAGAGTGCAGACCCCTGGTCGGGGGATGTGGCCCGCTGGGCGGTCGTCGGCCGTCCGGTATTCAAGAGGCTCATCCGAGAACTCCGTTCCTGGCGTTTCACGGAGAACGTTTTGAGGAAGGGATTGGTTTCCCGCGCCTGAATGTGCCTCTCATGGCCGACTGCGCCAGAGGCGGGCGAGCATTCTGACCAAACCCTTGCGCGTACTGCACCATGCTCCAATAGTTCGAGTAGCACCGGTACGCTCTCTGGGCCGCAGAGCGCCTCCGGGAAGCCTCCCATCCCCTTCACGGCATGAGGCCGCGATGCAGGCCGATATTCTCGCCATGCTGTCCGGCGTAGGGTCGTGGGCCCTGCGCACCGCGCTCATCCTGTTCGTGCTGCTCAATGGAACGGCTGTGGCGCTGGTGGCCGTTCGGCGGGACCGTACGATGGTGAACCGCTGGACCTCCCGCTGGCTGGCCGCCAATATCGCCCTGCTCGGCGCAGGAGCCGGAATCCCGCTGCTCACCGGGCTGCTCCGAGCCGGCCTCTCGCTCTTACCGACTTTCTCGGCGGCGGCGGCGACTGGACCGAAGTGATGTCAGCAGGTTCGCGACCGTCTCGAGGAGGTTCCATGCCCGACGACCCGCCACCACAGATCAAGACCGAGCAGGAGTATCGGGACGCGGTAAAGGAGATGGAGCGGTTGTTCGAAGAGGATCCCGAGCCCGACACGCCGGAGGGCGAGAAGCTCGAACGGCTGAGTAAGGAAGTGGCCAGGTACGAGGACGAGCACTACCCGATGCGGGAGTGACAGAACGTCCATCGCAGACAGCGAAGCCCCGCCGATGTACCTTGTGGCGGGGCTTTTCCAATCCTTCGAACCCGTGAGGAAGATCATGTCGATTCGTTCAGCGGCCGGCACCGTACTGCTGCTGGCCGGTCTCGTCAGCTGCAAGTCCGAAAAACCTGCCCCGGCCACGGCCGATGCGACAGCCGCTGCTCCGGCTCCGACGATGCTCACCATAACGGCTACTGATTACGCGTTTGAGCTTCCCGCTCAGGTCCCAGCTGGGATCGTCACCATTCATCTCGTCAACAACGGCAAGGAATTCCACCAGGCGCAGTTGATCCGGCTCGAGGATGGAAAGACAGCAGCCGATTTCGGCGAGGCCATGAAGCACCCAGGGCCGCCCCCAACTTGGGTCAAATTCCTTGGCGGTCCGAACGCGGCTGGCCCTAGCGGTTCAGCCGAAGGGAGCGTGGTGCTGGAACCAGGGAGCTACGCCGTGCTGTGCTTCATTCCGTCGTCCGACATGGTGCCGCACGTCATGAAAGGCATGCTCCATCCCTTCGAGGTGACCGCATCGCAGGGTGCGGCGAATCAGCTCACGGGTGAGTCCGATACGATTACCGTAAGGGACTACGCATTCACCCAGTCCTCGCCGCTCACTCCGGGGCATCATGTCATCCTCGTCAAGAATGACGGGACGCAGGCCCACGAGGTCGTCCTGGTCAAGCTGCCCCCGGGTGTGGCGATCGCCGACTTGGGCAAATGGGCCGACAAAATGAAGGGTGCCCCGCCCGGATTGCCGTTTGCGGGCGTGACCTCGCTCGACCCCGGAGCGAGCGCCACCTTCGCGGCTGATCTCACGCCCGGGGAATACGGTCTGATCTGCTTCCTGCCGGATATGAAGGATGGCAAGCCGCACTGGACGCACGGGATGATGACGCAGTTCAAGGTGGGGTAGCGCATCCGACGGGCCCGTCTCGGCTTGCCGTCGATGCAACTTCTGGTGATTAACTGCGGCAGCGCCACGCTCAAGTGGAAGCTGTTCCGCTTTACGGGAGGGCTGCAGGAGGCGATCGCCTCGGGTGCTCGGTCCGTGCAAGAGAACGGCTGGCCCGAGGCGGTCAAGGCGGCGTTAGCCGCGGTTCCCGGTCGGCCGGATGCGATCGTGCACCGGGTGGTACACGGCGGGGAAGTTGCTCAGGACGTAGTGTCGATCGACGGGGCGGAGTATGACCGGCTTCGGGGACTCGCTTCTCTAGCTCCGCTCCATAACACGATAGCCCTCCAGGCCATCGAGGCTACCCGGGACCTCGGCGTCCCCTTGTTTGCCGCCTTCGACAGCGCCTTTCACCGAACCCTTCCGGAGCTCGCTCACCGTTACGCCATTCCTCCCACTCCGGGGGTGCGCCGCTACGGCTTTCACGGCTGGTCACACCGTTACGTGACCGAGCGGTATGCCGAGCTGAGCGGGAATGCCTCTCCGACCATCATCACGCTTCATTTGGGGAACGGATGTTCCGCTGCAGCCATCCGTCAGAGCCACGCAGTTGACACCTCCATGGGATTCTCCCCACTGGAGGGCCTCCTCATGGGTACTCGACCTGGCGATCTCGATCCCGGTGTCGTGCTGCAGATGCTGCGGATCGGGATGACGCTGGACAAGGTGGAGTGGGTGCTCAACCACGGCTCGGGGCTCACGGCGCTGGCCGGAACTCACGACATGAAGCAACTCCTCTCCCGTTCCGATTCGGCGGCGAGGTTCGCGGTGGAGCTGTTCTGCTACCGGGTGCGTAAGTACGTGGGGGCGTACCTCGCGGTGCTGGAGGGCGCCGAGGCGGTGGTCTTCACCGGTGGAATTGGGGAACGCTCCCCGGAAATCCGGCGACGGATTTGCGAGACGCTGGCATGGGCAGGCCTTGATCTTGATGTCGAGAGAAACCTTCGAGGGGAGCAGTTGATCTCTGCCGTGGGTTCTGACCTCGCTGCATACGCTATACCCACCGATGAGGCGCTCATAATTGCACGAGAGGCTGCGCACCTGCTCGAGGTCTCCTGATTGGTCAATGAGAGGCCGGTGTGACGTCTCGCTTTAGAGTAGGGCTCGTCGATGCGGCCTCTTGAAGTCCTGCTGTCGCTTGCCAATCTGCTGACTTTCCTCGCGCTGGTTGTCCCCCGGCTCCGCGCGGTGCCGTGGGTCCGGTTCGCCGCGCCGGCGTCGGTGCTATTCGGTGTTCTGCAGGTGGTACTGGAAGGACCGCGCTGGCAGATGGCCCCGGCCTACCTGCTCAGCGCCCTGGTGTTCCTCGGGTGGCCGCTGAGCCCGAGAGCGGGCGCCACAGCTAGAGCGCCTAGTCTGGCCCGGTGGTTCGCGGCCGGTACTGGAACATTGGTCGGACTGGTGTGGTTGTCGGCTTCCATCACCTTGCCCCTGCTGGTTCCCATCTTCCGCTTCCCCCATCCGACCGGTCCGTTCGGGATCGGGACCATGACTTACCATTGGGTCGATTCGGCCCGCGCCGAAGTTTTCACGGCGGACCCTACCGACCGCCGCGAGGTGATGGTTCAGATCTGGTATCCAGCGCCGGCGACTGCATCCGGGCGCCGGGCGCCCTACGTGGCACACCCGCAGGTACTCGCTCCTCTGGCCAGGCTGTTTCACATGCCGGGCTTCGTGTTCGGATACCTCAAGTACGTCAGCACCAATGCCATCTCCGGGGCGGATGCGGCGGAGGGGTCGTTTCCTGTACTGCTCTTTTCACACGGCCGCGGTGGTTTCCGCCAGCACAATACCGCGAATGTCGAGGAGCTGGTCTCCCACGGCTACGTCGTTGCGACGATCGATCATCCGTATGCTGCGAGCGGAGTCGTTTTCCCCGACGGACGACTCGCGAAGTTCGACCCTCGCATGTTCGATCCAGAACATCCTGGGCATCCCGCATTCATTGACAGCATCCTCCCGTACCTGGCCGAGGATGCGATCTTCACGCTGGACCGGCTCGCGAACCTCAACCGGCTGGACCCGAGGGGAATCCTGACCGGCCGGCTGGACCTGCAGCACGCCGGCATGTTCGGCGTCTCGCTGGGTGGGGCCACGACTGCCGAGGCGTGCCTGCGGGAGGCGCGGCTCAAGGCGTGTCTCATGATGGATGTCTTCATGCCGGCGAATGTGGTGGAGAGCGGCCTTACCCAACCTGCGATGTGGATCAGCCGTGATAGTGCGAGCATGCGGCTCGAAGGGTGGGGGCAAGGAGATATCGACGAGACCCAGCACACCATGCGGGCGGTGTTCGACCGGCTGCCGGGAGACGGCTACCTGGTGCTGATACCGGGCATGTTTCATCCCAACTTCTCGGATTTCCCGCTCTTTTCACCGGTGACCCGGTGGCTTCATCTGGTAGGCCCGATCGATGGGCGCCGCGGGCTCACCATCGTAAGCGCCTTTGAGGTGGCGTTCTTCGATCGGGAGTTGAAGGGGCAGGAGACGGTATTGCTCGATCGTCCCGCGGAGCGATTTCCGGAGGTGGTGTTCGAGGCGCACAGCCAGTGATGACAATTGGTTTCCGGTCCCTGAATCCCCCTCGTCACACTGCCACGGTCAAGGTCGCGGTGACACCACCTGCGATGTCCCCTGAAATGGTTGGGAGTTCCAGGACTGCACCGTCGCTGAACATCATATCCGTTGCCAGGCTCACGCCAAGGGTGCAGCTGTTTCGACGATGGCGACCCTTGTGTACCGGTGTACGAGGGCTGAGTATGATTGCAGGAACGTCAGCCGAAGGCACTCCGACGCAATGCAGAGGACGCCCATGTCCGGCAACTATCAGCGCGCCTGCAACGAGGCGATCCGCTCGCCGGAGCGATTCTGGGGCCGCGCCGCCGAGGCGATCCAGTGGTACCGGCCCTGGGAGCACGTACTGGACCCGTCCAACGCCCCATTCTATAAGTGGTTCACCGGCGGCGAGCTCAACACCTGCTACAATGCCATCGACTTCCACGTTGAGCATGGGCGCTCCGATCAGCTAGCTCTGATCTACGACAGCCCGGTAACCGGCACGCTCCGCACCTTCACGTATGGTCAGCTGCTGGAAGAGGTCGCCCGCTTCGCAGGGGTGCTAGCCTCGCTGGAGGTTGCCAAAGGCGATAGGGTGATCATCTACATGCCGATGGTGCCCGAGGCGCTCATCGCCATGTACGCCTGCGCCAGGATTGGGGCGATCCACTCGGTCGTATTCGGCGGCTTTGCGTCCCACGAGCTAGCGGTGCGGATTGAAGACGCTGCGCCGAAGGTAATAGTCTCCGCGTCTTGCGGTATCGAGATTAAGCGGATCGTCGAGTACAAGCCGCTGCTCGACCGTGCGCTCGCGATCTCCCGGCATCAGCCGGATTACTGCGTCACCCTGCAGCGGCTTGAGCATCGCTGCGCCCTGTTGCCCCCTCGCGACCTGGACTGGCACGAGCTCATGGCCTCGGCACGCCCGACTGGTTGGGTTCCCGTGGCCGCGACCGACCCGCTCTATATCCTCTATACATCCGGCACGACCGGCATGCCCAAAGGTGTGGTGCGCGACAACGGGGGACACGCGGTCGCGCTCAAGTGGTCGATGGAGCACGTCTATGGGGTTCGCCCCGGCGAGGTGTTCTGGGCTGCGTCGGACATCGGGTGGGTCGTGGGTCATTCCTACATCGTGTACGGGCCGCTGCTCCACGGATGTACCACGGTCATGTATGAGGGCAAACCGGTGGGCACGCCGGATCCGGGAGAGTTTTGGCGGGTCATCGAGCAGCATGGCGTGCGGGTTCTGTTCACAGCGCCCACGGCCATCCGGGCGATCAAACGGGAAGATCCCGACGGCGAATTCTTCCGGAAGCACGACGTCTCCGGCCTCCGCACGCTCTTTCTCGCCGGCGAGCGACTCGACCCCGACACCTATCACTGGGCCCGTGGTCTGCTGGAGCGGCCGGTGATTGACCACTGGTGGCAGACCGAGACTGGCTGGCCGGTCGCGGCCAACTGCATGGGCCTCGAGCCGCTGCCGGTCAAGCCCGGCTCGCCCACCAAGCCGGTCCCGGGGTACGTGGTCGAGATTATGGATGACGAAGGCAAGCCGGTGCCGCCGAACCGCGATGGAGCGGTGGCAATCCGGCTGCCGCTGCCACCCGGCACTATGCCGACCTTGTGGCAGAACGACGAGCGATTCCGCGACACCTATCTCACCCGGTACCCCGGCTACTATCTGACCGGCGACGGCGGCTACATCGACGAGGACGGGTATCTCTTCATCATGGGTCGGATCGACGATGTCATCATCGTGGCGGGGCACAATCTCTCGACCGGAAGCATCGAGCAGGCGCTCGCTAGCCATCCCGACGTCGCCGAGTGTGCGGTATTCGGGGCTAAGGATCCACTCAAGACCCAGCTGCCGGTCGGGTTGGTGGTGCTCAAGGCCGGCATTCGCCGCGAACCGGCGGTGATCGTCGAGGAGCTAATCCAAATCGTGCGGGAACAGGTGGGCCCGGTCGCGAGCTTCAAGCAGGTCAGCGTTGTCTCCCGGCTTCCCAAGACCCGCTCGGGCAAAGTGCTCCGCGGTACGATGCGGCAGATTGCAGACGGGGAGCCGTACCGAGTACCGCCCACGATTGACGACCCGGCGACGCTCGACGAGGTGAGAGTGGCGCTGGAGCGGTTGGGGTATGCCAGACAGTCGCCGGCAGTGATTGGGGGCTGAGAGCGCCGGCGACGCCTGCCACGCCTCCAGCTTCACGCCTAATCTCTAACAGGGAACCGAGGTGGTTGCGTCCGACCCAGAACGCCCACGCAGGACCGAGAAGGGACGGCACCGGGGCTGCCGGAGGAGATGCGGCTGGAGCGCCTCCGCAAACGGCTGGCGAGCATGAGGACCAACATTCCCTGATGCGAGAGTGACCTCGCATCATCCTGCCCTGGTTCAGCTGCGATAGGTCCGCCGAAAGTGCCGTAGCGCGTCCCGGAGTTCCTCGGGACTCATGAGACCGAAATGCAACTCGGATTCGGAGCCGGGTGCCGCCAGCACGAAACTCTCGTTCCGGCCCTCGTCCGCGTGGCTCGCGCTGAAGTTCCCGTCTGCGGTAACGACTAGGAGTTGTCGCGTGGACCGGACCTCGAGGGTGAACCCTTCATCCTCCGCGACCTTTCGAAGCGCCGCGACTACCGGCGGGTGCAACAGGATTGCCGAGCGAGGGTCTCCCGTGGTACCGGGATCATCCCAGGCGATGAGTGTGGGGCCGATGAGGCGCACCGGGCTCGCTGCCTTGCGGATGACTGCGGAGTCCACGGTCACAAAGCCGGGGAGGCTCATCAGTGAATCGCGCAGGGTCACCTGCCGATCCCCTTGATCTGCATCGATCGTGGTGTCGGAGTCCTCGTGTGCCCACCGCTGCTGCACCAGCATCCCGCCCAGTGCTGCGATCAGCATGAGATTTCCGAACAGAACGCGCCGCAAGCCGGTTTGTGGTGACATCGTGCTCCTTCTGGCGTAGCGCGGTCCGGCGAAGCGCCATCGATCGCGCTCTGGCATCAGGAGCAACTCTCATGCTCTTACGTGCTGTGTCCACTATCAATTTTGTGACGTGTCGAGGGATTTGACACAGGGAAGCGAGATCCCCTGATTCGCCCCGACCGATTCCGGCGGCTGTAGGTCCGCGGCCCACAGGCGGCCCGCACTTTGGCCCGCACGAGTATCGGTCGGTGGCTGATACTGGGTTTCAGGGGGTATGGTACCATTTGGGATAGCACGAGGTGGGTAGTGTTTCGATCAACTCTGGTGTTTCACACATCGAAGGAGAATCAAACATGTCAATCGGATGGAAATCACTGCGCGGACTCGTCGCGCTTACTTCGCTCTCGATTCTCGGGAGCGCCTGTCAGCAAGAGAATGGGCTCACTGCGCCGGAGAATAACCCGGCCATGTCGAAAACCAATGGGGCGATGGCAGCTGTGGGAAGCGTGAATGGCGCTGCAGGTCAGATGCCCGCGTTCTATGAGGGTGAAATATTCACGGTCAATATGAAAGAGCTTCCCGCGAACGCATCCGCCTCGATACTCGCGAAGAATAAGAACTTTAATGAGATCTACGCTACGAACGACTTGGATGACCCCCAGGATTTCTTCCCCGTAATCAATGCCATTCAGGGTGAAGGGTTCAATCCCTTATGGCATCAGATCCTCATTGTTTTCAATCCGGGGTTTACGCCTCACCAGTTCGTCTCGGAAGACGAGGTCGAGGCGGCTGCCGCTGGTCCGAATCCCGAAATCACTCTGGTTGTAACCGACGAGGTGTATCGTTGTTCGGTGGTTGGTAGGAAGCACTAGAAGGGCAAGACGAAACCTCAGTCTCAGTCGTGGGTCATGGGACTTAGCTCGTGCTCCCATGACTTACGACAAGCTCGTCAACCGAGTCTCTATAACTGTACGGCTTACTTTCAGGTACCGCGCTTCACAGGGGCGGCAGCAGTCCTTACCCGCTCGTTTAGCGGGTCAGCACAAGCGGTCCCCTTGGATTGTAGTATGGATCTACCGTTCCCTCGAGCTTGGTGTCGGAGCGAACGATCAGCTTCGCAAAGTTTGCCTCGGGATTCGTTATTCTGTTAAGGATGACCGTGTCAGCCGACCACGTCGCGAAGAGACTCATACCGGCATATGCCCAAGGGCGATCGGGAAATCCTGGGCAGACCGCAGTGGCGGAGTCGGGGACGTAAACGTAGGTCGTATCCGGCGATGGGTACACAGTCGTGTCGAACGCAGTCGTCCAGGACGTAGTACAGGTTAGCGCGGTCTGCGTGGGTGCATCGTAGATGCCGACGGTCAAGGAGGCATCCCATGTGCCGGAGCTGAGATCGACCTCTGCGGCGTCGAATGCGTTGCTGGTACAGACCGTCAGCGCGGCAAGGGCGATGCAGAGTACGTAGGCTGTGGCCCTCATCGGGTGGGGCACGGATACCTGGATGGAGTGGGTGATCGGGCTCAACCGCTGTCTGTAGCTGCCTCTGTCTAACGCCCGCGCTTTACTTTCGGGGCAACGCAGATCGTTTAGCTGGCGTGCTAAAAAAGCCGACCGGCACCACTCGTTGGCACCCGTCGGCTAGAACACTTGTAACTCCATGGGCCCGGCGCGATTCGAACGCGCGACCTCTTGCTCCGGAGGCAAGCGCTCTATCCAGCTGAGCTACGGACCCTGACTAAGGGAGGGAAAACTTCGCCCCGTAGCCCTCCTTATGCAACTACCGCCCCGCTCCCCCGCGGCGACCAGACCGCCTCTCCATCAATCCCTTCGGGCACCGGGACATCCAGCCACTCCAGCATCGCGGGGAAGAGATCCACCGTCCGGAGCGGAGTGATCAGTCCTGGTTGGCTGGCCCACGCCGGCGTCTGCATGTGCGCCCGGAACATGCTCCCGTGCCCCGACTTGTGCTCCGGTACTTCGTAGCGCTTGCGGAAGTCGTAGCCTTCGTTCGCCACCACCAGCAAATCTCCGGTGCGGGAGGCGCTGAACTGGTCGAATAAGTGGAAGGGAGCGTCGGGAAACGGTGCGTCCCAAGACACCTCGAGCCATTCCCGTTCATCCGCCACCCGATCGACGCCTAACGCGAGGGGATCTCCGCTCAGCCGGCGATAGCCGATCTGTCCGTCTTCTTCCCGCGTGAGGTCAGCCTCTCCTTCGGCACCGACCACACGCAATCCACCCCTGACTTCCCCAGCCACGAACGCCACTGCGGGCTCGGCCGCGAGACGCGCAACAATGTCAAAGCTGGTCTCGAACGTCTTCGGATCCCGCAGTCGGGAGAGCGGCCAGCGTTCCGCTCTGCTCTCGTTGGGTCGCGCGTAGACCATCGCCGAACCGTTGCCCGCCACCATCACCGCGGCCAGTGGGTCACGCTCCCAGATGATCGGATGGGACATCGTGCGCACGCCCTGGGCCCGGAACCAATCAGGCAAGTCGAGATGGGTGTGCACCACCGAAGCGCCGTGATCACTCACCACGAGAATGAGGGTGTCGTCCAGCTCACCCCGGGCGCGGAGCCGCTCGCGCACCCGTCCCACCGTTTGATCCACCAGCCGGAGGGAACGACGCACCTTGTCGCTGTCCGGGGTGGTCTGGTGGCTGTAACCGTCCACCGCGGGGAATTGGGCGAAGATGAAACGCCAGCCGCGATCTATTCCCCGCAGGAGATGCCGGGTTACCGCATCATCCGACGGCTGATGCCACAGCGCGTAATGGGCGACGGCACCCCAGAACTTCCGCTCTCCGCGAGAGGGGTCGCGCTCTTCGGTGAGCCCCTTCGCCACCGGCGTGAAGATGCCGAGGCTCTCGGGCACCAGCTCGAAAATGGAGTGTACCTGCGAAGCGATGTCCTGATCCAGCCTCGGCGCCTGGTAGCCGCAGTAGCTGCGTACCGCCTCACGGTCTTTCCACCAGCGACCCTGGTAGCGACTGCGGTCGAGCCAGCGAATCGAGGGGACGTTGCACTGACCGGGAGTGCAGCCGGTGAGAAAGGGCAGGTAGGCGACGCTGGTGGTCGAGGGGAACGCCGTGATCGCGCGGGCCGAGGAGCCCGTGGCGAGCATGGTCTGGAGAGCGGGGAGCTCTCCGGCGGCCAGCATCGATTCGGCGAGGTCGGGCCGGAGCCCGTCTACCAACAGGAGAACGACTCGGTTCACGTCTCTTCCTTGTGTATTGAATACGAACAGCTGCCGCTGTATTGAATGCGAACAGCCGTCCAGAATTCTTTCGGTGGAGGACGTACCCGATCGCTGAGACAAACTAATCATCCGACCGCGTCGTCGGGAGACTTGCCCTCGACTGTGTATGTGTCTAACTACCGTCGCCCCCGATAAAGCCATGCGGCGGTAGCCCTGACTTGGAGACTCCGTGGACCTTCGCCCTCGGTGCCTTATTGGTTTGTTGTGCCTGTTGCCTGGTGTGCTCGCAGCCGCGGAACCCACCGGACCCGCTCCCACCCTCAGCCTCGTGGTGGATTCGATTCGCCACGAGATCACAGTGACCATCGGGCCGTTCGATGTCCCCGCCATGCCGTCGGGAGCTGACGGCCATGCGGCGCACGAGCACGTCATGCCGAGGTACAGCGAGGAGTTTATTTGGCCGGTGAGCGGATTCGGCCGCGGCTTCACGCTCCAGCTGACCGATAGCGCGGGTCACGCCGTCACTCGCCGCGCACTCCACCACATCGTGATCGAAAACAAGGGACGCCGCCAGCTCATGATGCCGGTGTCGGAGCGGTTGCTCGCCGCCGGTCGGGAGACCGGCAACCTGATGCTGCCTTCCAGCATCGGACTGCCACTCGCGGTCGGCTCGCCCATGAAGGCGGTGACCATGTGGCACAACGAGACCGGGGCAGATCTGAAGGGTGTCACGCTTCGGCTGGTGATCCGCTACATGCCGCCGAGCCAGATGCCGCGTCCGTTGCCGGTACTGCCCTTCACCTTCGACGTCGAAGACAAGATTGGTCTCCCCAATACCTTCGACATTCCGCCGGGTCCTTCGGAGCGGAGCCGGGACTTCGTGATGCCGGTTGATGGCCGCGTGCTTGGGGTGAGCGGCCACATGCACGACTATGCCGTGGCACTCCGGCTGGAAGACGTAGCCACCGGTAAAGTGGTCATTCGCCTGCCGGTGCGGACCGATTCGGTTGGGAAAATTCTCAATGTTCCCATCAAATACTATGGCATCATGGGAGACGGACTCCGGTTGTACGGCGGGAAGCGTTATCGCCTGGTCGCGGTGTACAACAACCCCACGGCGACGACTCAGTCCGGCGCGATGGCGCATCTGGACGGTCTGCTGAGTCCAATGAAGATCAGCGCATGGCCCGCGGTGGGATCACCGGAGATGGCCTACCAGGACGCTCCTGACACGGTCAAAGCGACGGCAGAGGCCCATCATCATCACTGATGGATCCGGATGCCGGGAAGCTTGGCAGACTGGGAAATTCAGGAAACGCGGAGACGCAGAGGGCGCAGAGGTCTCCGATGAAGGCGGTCTCCTCGCATCAAGCATTCACCTCATCCTGCGCGCAGCGATAGGATCTAGTCTCCTACGCGATCCCGCCAAAGACTAAGGGCCGCCCAACGGGACGGCCCTCTTGTCATCTTCTCTTCCCGCTCTTCCCGCCCTGACCGCCCTGTCCGCCCTGTCCGCCCCGATTCACTCACCCGTCCATTACCTCGTCCTGTCGCTTCAGCTCGGACAAGGCACCGCGAATCCGGTCCGCCATTCGGCGTTCCTCTCTCAATGTCGTGAGCAACGATTCAGCCTGTTTCGCTTCCAGCGACAGAGAGTTGGCCTGCTCGAGGAAGTAGTCCACCTGCGACTTCTGAGACAGCAGTATCTCCAGCGCCCCGCGGAGATCGGTCATCAGGGTGTCGGCGTGAGCCAGGCGCTCCTCCGCCCGGTCCAGCTGGCGACGCCGGTCCACCAGGGTCTTCATGACGCCATCGCTGTCGTCGAGCTTGGCGAGAATCTCATCCAGTGCGATCCGAGTGGTCGCGATCTGAGGCTGAGCCTCCGCCACGGCACGCGCATCCTCCTGCACCAGTTCGATCTTCTCGTAAAGTGCCCGGATCTCCGACTGGAGTGCCGTGACGGTCAATTGGCGCGACGCAGCCTGCTCCATCGCGTGCGCCAGCTGCTGCTCCACTCCCCGCCACTCCGCGAGGCGAGCCTCGAATCCCGCGATCTTTTCCGGCACGATCTGGAGCGCGCTGGTGCGACTCTCCAGCTCGCGGGAGAGGGCATTGAGTGCGGCGAGGCGCTCATCGGCCTGTCCCAGTGACTGGTCGATCTCCCGCGCCCGCTCGCCCAGGGTGGCCGCGGCGGCGGCGGCGTCCTGGCGCAACGAGGTAGCACGGTCCAGGTGCTCAGTCGCCTTGCGGAGGGCGTTCTGTCGCTGATCCATGTCGCGGGACAGTTCGCGCATCCGCTCGGATAGCTTCCCCAGGTCTTTGACCTCTCCCTCGAGCTCACCAACCGATTCCTTCATCCCGTCAACCCGCTGTTCTACTTCCCGCAGGTCGGCGCTGAGGCCCAGAAGCTGGCTCCCGGCGCGGCCCACCTCATCCAGCCGCGGGATGATGGTGCCTAGATGATTCTCGGCGGTATCGAGCCGCTCGGTCAGGCCGCGGGCTCGCTCTTCCATTGCGGCACTCAGCCCGGCCGCCTCCCCCAGCCGTCGCTGGACATCCTCGACCAGGCCCCGGCGGGATTCGATGGCGTTCATGCTCGCGGTGAGCTGCTCCACCTCCTGGCGGAAGGTGTCCACCGTCGAACGCATCTTGTCGAGGCCGGCCACCTCGTTACGCAATCCCCCGACGCTGCGTTCGGTGTCGCTGAGCCAGCTTCGGGTGTTGTCGAGCCTGCCTCGCGTCTCGGTCAACTCTTCGCGCGCCTCACGCAACTGCTCCAGCGCCTCGCGGATTGCTTCCTGGGTGGCGCTCATCGAGCCGAGGTCTTTCATGGCCCGGTCCAGCGCGGGTCGTGCTTCTTCGACGCGGCAGGTCCGTTCCGTCAGCCCGTTGATAGCCGCCTCGAGAGTTACGAGATCATTCAGGCCGGCGTTGACCCTGGTCCCCAGCTCCGAGAGCCGGGTCAGCTCAGTGCCCAACTGGCTCACCTGCGCGGCGAGACCGTCGGCCCGGGATGCCGCTCCGGCGATGGCCTCGGTGCCGGTGGTGAGGTCGGACAGCCGCTTCTCGTTGTCGGCCAGCGCCCGTCGGATCTCGGCGACCCGGTCGGTCACACCGTCCACGGTTCGCGTCTCGTACGACATCCGCTCCACGTGCTGGTCGAGCGTTTGGCGCAGCGCCGCGAGGGTCCGCTCTGCTGCTGCGACACCGGACTCGACCCGGCCCATCCGATCCACGGCGCCGCTGCTCTGGTCGTGAAGAGTGCGGTGACCCTCGCTCAGGCTCTCGAGCTGGGTCCGCAGTGCGGCCGCGGTCCGGAGCATCTCGGCCTGCTGCTCCAGTCCGGTATCGGCCCGCTGCATCAGGTCGCTCAGGTGCTCGAGCTTGCCGGTGGCGCGATCGATCTGCTCTCGCTGCTGTTCGAGGAGCTGCACCTTCTGGGAGATCGTGTCGGTTGCCACCTTGGCGGCGGCGAGCTGACGACGGGTCTGCGCCATGGTCTCGGTGACCGGTGCGAGATCGCCGAGGAGCTGTTCCAGCCCCGCGATGCGGTGCTCGGTCTCGGTGATGGTGCGGGTGATCCGCTGCCAGTCTCCCTCGAAGCTCTCCAGCCTCGACGCCGCGGTCCGGTAGCCGCCTACCGTGGTCTCGTGCTCGCTCCGGACCTTGGCCATCTCGTTCCTGAAGTTCTGACTCTGGGTCTGGAGCTCGTCCATTTCGCGTCGCATGTCCCGGAAGGGCTGCTGCATGGCGAGGAAGCCGGCCAACTCTTCCTTGAGCCGTAACGTCGTGTTGACGGTCTCCTCGATGGACTGGGCCTGGCCGCTCACCGCCTCGATCCCCTCGGCGGTCTCGGCGAGACCCGAGGCGAGGCGATCGTAGCTTCCGGTGAGCTTGCTGACCTGCAGTTCCGCCGCGCTGATCTTGGGCGGCAGGTGTTCCAGCCCCGCCAACTGCTTCTCCAGCGCGCTCACCCGTTCTCCCAGGGTGCCGAGTCGCTGCAGCTGCGCGATCGAGCGGTCGGCGTGCTGCACCAGTCGCTCGAGATTGGTGTGTTGGGACTCCAGCCGCTCAACGAGCTGGCGCAGTTCGGGAAGCTCCTCGGTGGAACCGCTCCTGCGGAGATTACGGAGAAAGGTGGCCATCAGGCGTTGCTCCTCGATGAAAAGCGCGCGCGACTGGAGAGTGCCGGGTGGATCGCCGGCGTGAGTTTCCATCGTAGGGAGGGCCGAGAGCCCGCGCCAGACTGGCAGTTTGCGCGAGCAAAGACGAGTGTGGCGCGAATGTGTGGCGGGCTGTTGTGTTGCGGAAACGCGGCGGCGGAAAACATTCACCCCCGCGGCGATAGGTTGCCGCAGGGGTGAGTAGGAAGTGAACGGTGTCAGACTTTTCGACTGCTCTCCGAGCTTAGGACTCCGGGGAGGAAGGTTAGTTCACCGTACAGCACCCCTGCGGGCAACGCACCCACATCGTTTCGTCATCCTCCTTCCAGCGCCAGCGAACGGCTCCTGGGATCTCCACGCCGTTGTGGGTTCTACGATGCACGCATCGATACACTGAATCGCCTCGTGCGGAAATAATCTTCCCCCACCAACGATGGTCCGCGCCCGCGGGGCACTTGGGCTCTTTTGTCCCCGGGGCCACCCCCGGGCAATCCTTGAAGGCCCCCTCGCACAAGTACATGCCGTTGAGTCCCTTATCAAGGTTTAGCTTGCTCTTGTACGGTCCTGGGTCCGAGTCAAGCAGCAGGTAGGCGGATGGTATCCACTTGAGACTGAAGTCAGAGACGTTTTTCAGGCGGTCCAGCATCGGATGAGGGAACGCGGTGCCTCTCACATGCATTGGCTTTAAGTCGCCGGTCGTTCCCTCGGCAAGATACTGCTCATCGTACCAGCCTTTGACCAACACCACACGTGCTTTTTCAGTGGGGGTGGCAGGTGCGAGGGTAGCACTCGGTATCGGCTCATCGCGGAGGATGCCCGGATGGTGTCCAGCAGAGGTTTCGAAGCCGGTTTGCCCGATCTCGCACCATTCTTCTCCGCACTTGATTCCGATGTACTGTCGGTGGTGCACGGTATCGTAGTCCCAACGGGCGACAGGGGGGACGTCTTTTTCATCGTGCATCAACTGCTTCGAAACCACGGTGAGTGTCTTGCCTCTATGAGAAGTCAAGCAGGCCTTCTCGTCGTTGCCGACGGGCACCATTTGCGCCTCCCAGTTACCCGGCGCCTTTTTCCTGAGGTAGAGACAATTGAAGCCCTGCTGGATGTACAACGGGTCGTAGGCACGGTCGTAACTGTAGATCTCCCCCGCGGCCTGTTGAGCCTCCGCCGATGTAGGATCGAACTGACGGATGTACAGGCTGTCGAGCAGGTGATTGGCGAAGATTGCCACCAGCGGGCCGTACTTCAGGTCCCCACCGGTGTTACCGATGAAGCGCTGGCAGTCATGGAACTCCGGGATGTTGGTAATGGGTCCGGCGACAGGGATATTCGTGATGTGCCGCGGGGTCGGTACGCCGTGGAGCGTATCCACGACCAGAATGTCCACGCTGTCCACAGGACACTCAGGACGGCTAGCTACGATCGGGGCCGCCGGCTTTGGTCCGCTGCTACACGCGATCGCAACGATTATTGCCGCCATAACGGCCGCACAGCCACCCCATTTTCCTAAGGCCATCGCGTCCATACGTGCCTCCTGATTCCCTGAGATTTCGTTGCAGGAAACGAGCATTCCATCGTTCCTGATACCACCACTCGTCAGGCCTGTCGCTAAGCGGAAATTGCCCTGCCGAATCCGATCACCCCCGTAACCGATATCGATCGGCAACCAGCCCGGTCCCGACGATCCATCTCGCCAAAGTTTTCGGATCCATACAACCTCCTTGTTCGCGGTATCCATCCTGGAAGCTGACTGCCGGCGATCTTGCCGACCCGCGTTTCCCGCGCCATCAGCCTGCCAAACGTCTGAGCCTCTGGACCCGGGGCTGCAAGAAGCCATCGGCGTCCGACCAGAGAATGACTACAAGCCGCGCCCATTGAGCGGCCGCCGCCTTGTCTCCAAGCCGATCTGCGAGCTCGGCTCGGAGAGCCATCGTTCGCACTAGTGCGCCGGCCGGTACCGGATCCTCGAGCATTCCTGGAGCGATCCCCGGCAAGGCATCGAGAGTCGGATCTACCCATGCCACGCCACCACTCAAGTCACCCAATTCCGCGAGGAGACAGCCCTCGGGGTAGAGAGCGTCGAACGCTCGTTCAGCCGGCGGTATGGACTGCCTTGTCTTCCGCAGATCCTCGAGCATCCTGCGCACCGAGGCGGTGTCCCCGCTCTGCAACGACGCCAGGCCGTCCAGCAGGTAATCACCACTTCCAGCAAGATCGTGGATCGCAGTCAAGAGAAAGTCAGGAAAGGCGAGGGTCGCGGCTCTTGCCAACCAGGCGCTCCGCACCCAGCCCCGATCCGTTGCGGGCACTCCGTTCTCGATTGTCTTGGAGACCCGAGGCTCCAGCACCTTGAGGCTCTCCGCTGGCCCTCCCATCGCTGCGAAGATCAGTAGGGCAGGGGCGGCATCGGAGAGGGCTGGGGTGACGGTCCATTGTTCGGCGAAGGCAGAATGCCGGCTCAGCGAGGCGGCCAGATTCGCTCGTCCGGTGAGGGCAGCCAGGCTCGAGTACAGCAGAGAATCAGGCCCATCCGGGGGAGGCTCTCCGTTGAGCAGAGAATCAGCCAATCGTCGAGCTGCACTGAGCCCGGTCGGGTTGGATGGGATCGAGAACCGCACCCGTGCCCAAACCTCGGCAGAGGCCAGGCGAAGCCGCTCTTCATCCCGAGTCGCCAGCCTTCTCGCTGAGCGAAGGGTATCGAGCGCTGCCGGGTTGCCCAGCATGGTGAGTGAAACGGCCAGCGCCTCCAGCGCCACCGCGCTTCGGGGGAAGGCGGCCGCCCAGCCGGTCGCGATTTCGTGAAACGACTCACGCTGCTGCCGCACTGCTTCAGATGCAGTGCCGCTTTTCGCCCAAGCCTCCATCAAGCGATTGAACGGGTAAGGTCGAAACGCCAGCGAATCCCCTTCCCAAGTGGGGTAGGCCGCAAACGAGCCGGTGTCGGGAGCTACTGCATGACCGCCTCTCAGGTTAGTGACGCTCGTCTTGAACAACTGCCTGACCGAGAGGAACGACCTGGAGCTGAGCGCGCGGTGTATCGACGGCAGCAGCTGAAACGCTCGCTCATAGGCCTTCAGCGCCGAGTGGTAACTGGTGCGGAAACGCCAGCCCGACGGGCTTCGGCCGTCGCGGAGGACCGCATCATCGTTCGTCAGACAAAGGGCCGAGCCGTACCACACCACGAAATCGTCCGGTTCGCGCCGCGTGAGATCGCCCCAAAGCGGGCACGCGGCTGCGAGATCCCCCCGTGCCTGGGTGAGAATTGCTGCCGCGATTGCCTGGTCACGGGCTGACAGTCTGGCGCGGCCCGCGGCTGCCTGCTCTGCGGCGTAGCGCCACCTCGCTGGTTCAGCACCACCCCATGACCGCACCAGGGCGAGGCGCAGATACGCTTGTACGAAACGGGGATCCTCTCCGGTGGCTGCGGTGAACGCCGTATCCGCTCCGGCAAGATTCCAGGCTTGGATCGCCCGCTCCCCGCGGTCGTAGGCTTGGCGCGCGGGCAGCGACAGTGTTCCGAAAGAACCCGAGTCATTCTCTTGCCCCGTTCGGAGCAGAAGGCGCCGGCCGAGCAGGGTGAACAAGGAATCCGCCCCGCCGAGCGAAGGGGAGAGTTTGATCGTCCCGTCACTGAGTTGCTTCCCACCGGCAGCCGCATCGTACAGCGTGGCGTGGACCCGAAGCGAGTCTCCAACCCTCGACACCTCCCCTCGGACCAAACGGCCTGCGCCCAACTCCCTCGAGAGCTTGACAGCCTCCGGGCTCGTCAGAAAGGCAGTGCCGTGCCGATCCAGCGCATCCCGCACCTGGAAATGATCCACCACGCTGATGCCGGTCCACCGGGTCAGCGCATCGTGCAGCAACTGCTCTTCATTAATGGACTGAGTAATCCCGCTCTGATACTCCATCGGCAGAATGGCGTACCTCGTCGTGTCCGGAGCGGTGACTCCGCGTTCGCTTGTCGTACCGGTCCGATCGACAATTGCCCTCCAGATCAGCAGCGCGACTACCAGGGCCGAGACAGCTACTGCGGCGAGGCGAAAGACCTTCCTACGGGGTTTGACGGATGGTCGTGTAGGAGGAAGGGGCGCTTCGAGTGCCGCTGCAAACTCCGCGACATCGGTGAACCGCTGCGAGGGATCCAGGGACAAGGCCCGCTCGAGCGCTACCTCAATCGAAGGTGACACGTCCGAACGGCTGGACCGGAGCGCGCGCCGGACCGAAATAGGTCCGTTGTGCCCCGAGGGAGTGGAACCGAGCAACATCTCGTGCAGCACGCAGGCGAGAGCATATTCGTCCGCCCTCCCGTCCACCGAGCTGGCCCCGACGACCTGTTCTGGCGCCATATACGCCGGGGTGCCGAGTACCAGGCCCGTGGCGGTGAGCTGATCTTCGGTCAGCTTCTGGCGCACTGCCCGTGCGATGCCGAAGTCGGCGATGAAGGCGTGCCCGCTCGAGAGCAGAATGTTGGCGGGCTTGATGTCGCGATGGACTATTCCGAACTGGTGCGCGTACGTGAGTCCCGCGGCAACCTGACGGGTGAGAGTGAGCGCCTCGGCGATGCTCGGTATCGGAGGATGAGCCAGCCGGTCCTTGAGGGTGCCGCCCTCCACATACGGCATCACATAGAACAGCCGACCGGCCGCATCGTCGGAATCGTACAGCGGCAGGATATTCGGATGCGTGAGATGGGCGGTGACTTCGATCTCCCGCAGAAACCGCTCGGAACCTATGACCGAGGCGATCTCCTGCCGGAGCACTTTGAGTGCGACGGGGCGACCGTGCTTGAGTTCGTGGGCCAGATACACCGTCGCCATCCCGCCCCGTCCGAGCTCGCGCTCGATGCGGTAGCGGTGGGAGATGGCGGCCCGAAATGCCTCAAACGGGTCGTTGTTCACGAGGGCCTGCCCGAGACGGGCATTCCCTATCATGGAGGCCGCGGAAGGGGCCCGCAAGCACGAGCACTGGGGCCGAAAAGGCGTGAGGCCCGGCCGCATGATGCGGCCGGGCCTTCACTTAGTACATCGGGGCGCCCGGATTTGAACCGGGGACCTCCTGCTCCCGAAGCAGGCGCGCTAACCGGACTGCGCTACGCCCCGTCAGCGGGCCCTGAGGGACTCGAACCCCCAACCTTCTGATCCGTAGTCAGATGCTCTATCCAATTGAGCTAAGGGCCCGATGGGCGGTACAAGACTCGAACTTGTGACCTCCACGATGTCAACGTGGCGCTCTAACCAACTGAGCTAACCGCCCAAAAAGCGAGGCGGTCGAGGCGGACGGGGCGGACGGGTCGATGCAGAACCGCTCTGACCGCCCTGACCGCCTTGACCGCCGTGACCGCCCTGCGAATAGCGGGGGTGGGATTTGAACCCACGACCTCCGGGTTATGAGCCCGGCGAGCTACCAGACTGCTCCACCCCGCGACGGTTTCCTTATAAGAGCCCCATGAGAGCCCCGCGAGGGGCTCAGCAATTCAGAGCGGGAAACGGGACTCGAACCCGCGACCCCAACCTTGGCAAGGTTGTGCTCTACCAACTGAGCTATTCCCGCGGTATCGAGGGCCAGAGTTTATCGGCTGGTCCCTCGGATTGCAACACCAGGCTTGAACAGGCCCCATGCCACAATGGAGGCGAGGGGGATCGAACCCCTGACCTCGTGAATGCCATTCACGCGCTCTCCCAACTGAGCTACGCCCCCATTATATTAGCGCGCCCGTTTCGCGCCCAACTGCCGGGGCGAGCGAGCACGGCAAGGTAGTTTCGCCTCTGAGGAGAGTCAAGCATTTCCTGGCGCAAAACGCTCACGCGCCGCACGATTAGGATGGCGATGACCAAGCGGAAACCTCCCGCGCCCCGCACGGCAAAGTCCAAGAGCAAAGCGACGAAGGACCCGGCACCGGAGAAACCGGTGTATCTGTCCGAAGTCCAGAAGATTCTCGCCAGCTCTCCGCCTAAGAAGGCACGCAGCCGCAAGCGGGAAACCGCGAAGACCCTCGGCGTGTACGATGCCGATAAGGACATCCTCGACCAATACCTGTTCGAGGTGAGCCAGTCCGCGCTGCTCACCCCGCAGCAGGAGATTGCCATCGCGAAACTGGTTCGCGCCGGGAACCAGGAGGCGATGCAGGAGCTGGTGAAGCGCAACCTGCGCTTCGTCATCTCGGTCGCCAAGAAATACCAGAACCGCGGCCTCCCGCTCACCGATTTGATCGGCGAAGGGAACGTGGGACTCCTCACCGCCGCCCGGAAGTTCGACCCGGACCAGGGCGTCAAGTTCATTTCCTACGCGGTGTGGTGGATCCGCCAGGCGATTCTCGCTTCGCTGGCCCGCCAGGGCCGGACCGTGCGGGTGCCGCTCAACCGGACTGCGGACCTTTCCCGCATCGTGCGCACCGCGGAGACGCTGCGCCAGGAGCTCCGTCGCGAACCCACGCCGGAGGAAATCGCCAAGTCCACCGGACTCTCGCTCGAAGTGGTTCAGTCTCTCGCCGCGCTGAACACCAGCGAGGTGCGGCTCGATGCCCCGCTCGATCCCGAGGGAGACCGCTCGCTCATCGAGCGCTTCATCGCGGACGACCAGGCCGACACCGAAGAGGAGGCGATGGATCGCTTCCTGACCGACGAAATCGAAGGGGCACTCACGACACTCCCGCCCCGGGATGCCAAGGTGCTTCGCCTCTATTTCGGCCTGGACGGCGGTCGCGAGCATACGCTGGAAGAGATCGGCGGGATGCTCGGCGTCACCCGCGAGCGGGTCCGCCAGCTTCGCGACCGCGCCCTCAAGCGCCTGCGCGAGGGTGACGTGGGACGGGCGTTGGCGAGTTTCGCTGCATAGGGATCAGCCGTCAGCCATCAGACAAGCAGCCGTAAGCCCTAAGCCCTAAGCCGGAAGCTGTTCCGACTGGCAGTGTCTTCATGCCGGCCTCTCGGTCATACCCAGCGGGGAGGACGAATGTCGCACCAGCTGACGGCTGACGGCTCTCGAATGGACCTCTCCGCTCCCATCACCCGCGTCGGCCACGGCGCCGTCGAGTCCGGCCGCGCACTGGCCGATTGGCGGACCTGGCTCCCGCTCCTCGCCGCCCAGCTGCGCCGACTGGGTGTGGACTCGGTGCCCATCGCGCTCTTCATCGCCGTCTTCACCGGCATCGTCCTGTCCCTGCTTTCCAAATACATCTTCACCGGCGCGGTTCCGCTCTACTTCGTCGGTGCCCTGGTCGGGAAGACCATCATGATGGAGCTGGGACCGGTGCTCACCGGACTGGCTCTCGCAGGCCGAGTGGGCGCCAACATCGCCGCCGAGATCGGGACGATGCGGGTAACCGAGCAGGTGGATGCGCTCGAGACCCTGGCCTACAATCCCAAGAGTTATCTGGTTGTGCCCCGGGTGCTGGCGGGTGGTATCATGTTTCCCGTCGTTACCGCACTCGCGGTCGCGGTCGGCGTCACCGCGGGCTGGCTGACCGCAATCAATCTGCTCGACCTCTCCACTCTCGAATTCGTCAAGGGCCTCCGGCTCTTCTATCAGTGGAAGGACATCTGGTTCGGTCTGGTGAAAGCGGCGAGCTTCGGCATCGCCGTCACCCTTGCCGGTAGCATCATGGGCCTTTCCACCCGCGGCGGGGCAGAGGGTGTCGGCCGCAACACGACCCGCGCGGTCGTCCTGGGCTGCGAGGCGATCCTGGTGCTGGACGCGTTCTGGGCGTTGGTGCTTTTGTGAGAGGCGATCATGGCGGCCAGGACGGGCAGGACGGGCGAATCCCCGGCATGGTCCCCCAGTGCCGTTATGAGCATGTCCGTCCCGTGCGTCCTGTCCGCCTCGACCGCCCCGCATGATCCAATTCCAAAGCGTCCACAAAGCCTTTGGCGCCAAGACCGTTCTCGACGGCTTCTCGCTTTCCATTCCCGATCGCGAGACCACCGTCATCATCGGCTACTCCGGAAGTGGGAAGAGTGTCGCGCTCAAGCACATTGTGGGTCTCATCCTGCCCGAATCCGGCCAAGTCGAGGTGGATGGCCAGACGGTGGGCCAGCTTGGGAAGGATGAATTGACGGAGCTGCGGCGGAAGGTGGGGTACGTATTCCAGTTCGCCGCTCTGTTCGACTCGATGACGGTCGCCGAAAACATCTCGCTCGGTCTGGCGCGGCGTGGGCTCTCCGAGAGTGAGATCGAGCGCCGGATCGCCGACAGTCTCGCGCTGGTGGATTTGCCGGACACCCAGGCCCGCTATCCTGCCGAGCTGTCCGGCGGCATGCGGAAGCGGGTGGGCATCGCCCGAGCGATCGCTCTCCAGCCGAGCTACATTCTCTACGACGAACCCACCTCGGGCCTCGATCCCGTGACCTCCGCGGTGATCGACGAGCTCATGGTTCGCACCCGGAAGGAACTGGGGGTGACCGGGGTGGTCGTTACCCATGACATGCGCAGCGCCTATACCGTGGGAGACCGCATCGCGATGCTCTACCAGGGTAAAGTCCGGCAGGAGGGAACCATCGCCGAGATCCAGGCCACTCGAGACCCGATAGTGCGGCAGTTCATTGAGGGGCGCCCGCGCGAAACGGCGCCCGACTCCAGCGCTACGGTCGGGGCATGAAGCGAAGCAACGAATTTTTGGTGGGTCTCGTGCTGCTGGTGGCGCTCGGCATCACCATCGCCGGCGCCCTCTGGCTCGGCGAGACCAACGTGGGGCGGCGCGAGCAGGTGCACGTGGCCCGCTTCCGCACGGTCGGTGGACTCACCCCGGGCGCGCCGGTGACCCTGCGCGGTGTGAAGGTGGGCCGGATCGAGGCTGTGCGTCTGAGCGAGGGAAATTGGGTCGACGCTGATCTCAGGGTTTACCAGGGTGTCGAGCTCCCCGCCCGTCCTGCCGTGATTGCCGCTTCCCAAAGTCTGTTCGGTGAATGGTCCGCCACCATCGTCTCCGGCGACGAGCCGCAGGACGACCCCAACGTGCGACAGATGCTGACTGAAGCGGCGAAGGCTGGTGGTGACGCGTGGCCTGGTGCCACACTCCCCGACGTGGGGCAGCTCACCGCACAGGCGGGCCGGATCGCCACCGACATTGCTGCCGTCGCGGAGCGGGTGCAGACCACCTTCGACTCGAGTGCCGTGTTCGAGCTACGGAAGGGAGTGAAGGACTTCGCCGCCATTACCGACCAGCTGGCCAAGTTTACCCAGAGCCAGACCAGCCGGCTCAACACCGTCACCGGAAACATCGATACGACGGCGTTTGCGGTGCGGCATGCCAGTGAAGATCTGCGCCAGGTCCTCGCCCGGATCGACGCGGCGACCGACAGCAACCAGCTCGAGGGCATTGTGCGGAATGCGGAGACCGGCACCGCCAGCCTTAGCCAGGCGGCGGCGGACATCCGGACCCTCACCGAGGCAGCCCGGGTCCATCAGGCCAACCTGATTCGCGTTCTCCTCGCCGCGGACTCCATATTGGGACGGATCCAGACCGGGGAGGGGACCCTTGGCATGCTCTCCCGGGACAGCGCACTGTATAATGAAACCACCGAGACCATGCGGGAATTCCGCAAGCTGATCGCCGACATTCAGGCCAATCCGCGGAAGTACTTCAAGTTCAGCGTATTCTAAAAGCGTGAGAAGTGAGAAGTGAGAAGTAAGAAGTGAGAAGGCTGGATAGGGGCCCCGCGTTCTGGAGAACGATCTTGCTATGCTGACAATAAGCAGTTCCTTCTCACTTCTCACGTCTCACTTCTCACGCTGTTGGGGTGTCAGGGATGGGTAAGAGACGACCGGAACGCGAGGTTTCGGCAGGGGGGATCGTGTTCCGGAGAGGGCCGGATCGTTCCGCCCGGTTCCTGCTCATACGCGACTCCTATCGCAACTGGGGTTTTCCCAAGGGTCATCTCGAGGGCGAGGAATCTCCCGCCGAGGCCGCCGGCCGGGAAACCAGCGAGGAGACCGGTCTCTCCGACCTGGTCATGCACGGTCCAATCCGGATCATCGACTGGCATTTCCGCTTTCGCGGCCGCTACATCCACAAGTTCTGTCACTTCTTCCTGTTCGAGAGCCCGGCCGGCGAGGTGAGACCTCAGGCCGACGAGGGCATCACCGATTATCGCTGGTGTACCCTCGATGAAGCGCTCGAGACCCTGAGCTACGACAATGCCCGGGGTGTGTTGAAGCGCGCGGGAGACATGGCGAGAACCCTCGTGGCCATGGGAAGCGGCCGTTCGCAGCCCACCACCGCACCGCTGGTCGAGAGCTGAAGTGCCTGTCGTCGCCGCGCTCCTCGAGAGCCGCGACGCCGCGCAGGCGCTTCGCCGCTCACTTCCCCGCAGTAACTGGTCCCTCGCCCGCTGCCGCAACCCCAACGCGTTACGGAGGGTCCTCGCGACCCGCCTCGTTGATGCCATTGTACTGAGTCCCCAGGCCCTCGCTCAGCCGCAGATTCAGGAAGTCCGGGCCACGTTCCCCGGAGTGCCCATGGTGGCGTTCGGGCCCTTCCGTCCGGATGACGGGGAGATGATGCTGGCCTGCCATGAGGCCAAGGTCGCGGCTCTGCTGGTCGAAGGAGTAGACAACGCGGTGTCCGGCGAGGTGGTGCTTCGGGTCTCCGCCGCCGAGGAGCGCCGCCGTACTCTGGCCGACGCGCCTCGTGCGCTCCGTCTCACCGATCCGGTGCAACGCGACGTGTGGGACTATCTGCTGGAGCGGGTGGATCAGACGGTGAGAACCGGCGCGCTGGCTCAGCGGCTCAAGATCAGTCGGGAACATTTGAGCCGGCAATTCGGTGCCGGTGGCGCCCCCAATCTCAAGCGGGTCATCGATCTCACCAGGATCGCCTGCGCCGCGCAGTTGCTGCGCAATCCCGGCTACGACGCCGGAACCACCGCGCGGCTCCTCCGCTTTGCGACCTCGAGCCACCTCACCATCACCGCCCGGCGCATTGCAGGAGCCTCGGCCAGCGGGCTGGCGAGCATGGGACCCAGAGGTGTTCTCGCCGCGTTTGCCCGGGGGAACACGCGAAGCAGAATTCGGTAGTTCGAACCCTCAGCGTGCCCGGTCCGCCGGTGCGCTCCACCACCGCTCTCGCGGCACCACCACCGAACGTTCCGGCTGACTCATGAAGTGGGGTGAAAGGATCTGCACCCCGTGCTCGTTGAATGCGTCCTGGATGTTGGTGTGCAGCTCGGAGAGGATGAAAACGCGCTGAGCCGGTTCCTCGGGTTGGAAGTTGAGGCTGTATTCGACGTAGAAATCGGAGAGCGAGCTTTGCAGGACGAAGGGTGGCGGCGCCCGCCGAATTCCTTGAGTCCGTTCCGCCGCCTGACAAAGCATCGCGTGAACCTGTCGCCACGGAGCGTCATATCCGATGGTGACCGAGGTGCGATACCAGAGCGTGTCGGCTCGGTCCATTCGGGAGTAATTCGTCGTCGCCGCGCCCAGCACCACCGCATTTGGTATCGTCACCAGCTCCTGCCATGGAGTCCGGATCCTGGTGGCCACCAGTCCGACTTCAGCCACCGTCCCCTCGTACTCGCCGACTCTCACGTAGTCCCCAAGCCGGAGCGCTCTGGCATAAACCAGAATGAAGCCACTCACGATCTGGTTGACGCTGCCGCTTGAACCGATGGTGACCAGTAGCCCGAGCAGAACGCTCACCCCCTTGAAGGCGTCGCTTCCGCTCCCGGGCAGATGCGGGTAACAGAGAACGAGACCGAATATCCAAAGCAGCGTCACCACGATCCGTTCGGTGGGGGCGGCGGTATCCGGAGGAAGCCACGGTACCGATACTCTGTCGGACTGAACCGCCCGGAAAAATCCCCGAGTCAACCGGACCAGGAATCGAATGAAGAGCAGGATGACGGCGGCGGTGAAAAGACCAGGGATGGTCCTCAGCGCCCCCAGGGCGAGGTCCCCAAGCGTCGTGAGCAGGAAGTGTCGTAGAGCCTGTCCCCAGGGGGCAGTGTAGGGGAACCGGCCGAGCGAGAAGCTGAGCCAGACCTCCGCAAGCACCAATCCCGCGACCCAGGCGAGCGCGGTAGTGAGGTACTTCAGACCTTGCCGGATCTGCTCGTGGTCCAGCAGCTGGAATCCGCCCAGCTTCCCCGAGCGGACGTCTCTCACCGCGCGGCTCTGGAGCCATCTGAGGAGAACCAGCCGGAGTTTGATGATGATCTGAAGAACCACGACGAGAAGTGTCGTGGCAAACAGCACCCAGAGCGCGCCACGAAGCAGCACCCCGGGACTCCGCGCCGCGCGCTCGGCATCAATCGCATCACGGAGCCGAGCCGCCGCCGAATCGGCGACTACAGCGAGATCCTCTCCGGCCAGGCTCTCCGCATCGGCGGGACCCAGTACCAGAACCACCGTGCCGGTTGCGGTCACGGTAGTGGCACCGAGGAGGTGCTCGACTCCGACGCTATCGCCTGTAGCGGGACCCTCTAGTACCTTGGCGAGGCGTTCGCGGGCCATCGCCGCCCGCTCCGCTGGGGAGTAGGAGCCCAGCGGTCGGCGGAAGACGAAGATCGGCCGGTTCTGGAGGACGAGAGTTGCCGTGTCTGCGGCTTGGGGCGGCTTGGCCTGCCCGTCGGCCCGGGCGGCCAGGGGGTGAAGCAGCAACACCAGTCCCAGCCCGGCGAGGGCTGGTCTGCAGGGCGGCTTCCATAGTCCAAGTTTTGGCCGCATGGCCGATTATATCCCCCGCTTCAGGACCCGGCGAGCCGACAGGCATTGGACCTTCGGGCAAACTTGCCCGAAGGGTCTCCATGTGATAATTTTCACAAGCTAAGTTCTGACCGCATTTCCACTCACAGATCGAAGGCTTATGGCGACGGAAACGACCCTCCGCCCCGGCGAACTCAAGGAAGTTCTCCTTAAGGAAATCCAGAGCGCCGATTTGGCGTCGGTGGACGTCAATGAAGTCGGGACCGTCCTTGAAGTGCGGGATGGTGTGGCGCGCATTTACGGGCTCAGCTCGGCTCAGGCCGGCGAGATGCTGGAGTTCACCGCCACCGAAAGCGGCGACGTGATCACCGGCCTGGCGTTGAACCTTGAAGAGGACAACGTCGGCGCGGTCATCCTGGGCGATTACCTCAAGCTCAAAGAGGGTGACGAAGTCCGCTGCACCGGCCGCCTGCTCGAAGTGCCGGTCGGACCGGCCATGGCCGGCCGGGTCGTCGATGCACTGGGACGGCCGATGGACGGACTTGGCCCGATCAAGACGAACGCGTTCCGGGATGTAGAGATGGTTGCGCCGGGCATCATCGTCCGGCAGCCGGTGAAGGAGCCGCTCCAGACGGGCATCAAGGCCATTGACGCGATGATTCCGATCGGCCGCGGTCAGCGTGAGCTGATCATCGGCGACCGGGGCACCGGCAAGACCGCGATCGCCATCGACACGATCATCAATCAGAAGGGCACTGGGGTCATTTGCGTGTACGTCGCCATCGGCCAGAAGCGCTCGACGGTGGCGACCGTGGTGGAGAAGCTGAAGGAGCGCGGTGCGATGGAGTACACCGTCGTGGTCGTGGCCAGCGCCTCGGATCCCGCCCCGCTCCAGTACATCGCGCCCTATTCGGGCTGCGCCATCGCCGAGTACTTCATGTACGAGGAAGGCAAGGCGACGCTCTGTGTCTACGACGATCTCTCCAAGCAGGCCGCGGCGTATCGTCAGCTGTCGCTGATTCTCCGCCGTCCCCCGGGACGTGAGGCGTATCCGGGAGACGTCTTCTATCTGCACAGCCGGCTCCTCGAGCGGGCCGCGAAGATCTCGGAGAACCCCGATGTGGTGAAGCTCGATGCCCGGATCAAGAAGCCGGGTGGCTCGCTCACCGCACTCCCCATCATCGAAACCCAGGCCGGAGACGTTTCGGCGTACATCCCGACCAACGTCATCTCGATTACCGACGGCCAGATCTTCCTTACCACCGACCTCTTCTTCTCCAACGTCCGTCCCGCGGTGGATGCCGGGATCAGCGTGAGCCGGGTGGGTGGGAATGCGCAGATCAAGGCAATGAAGCAGGTAGCCGGTCCACTGCGGCTTTCGTTGGCCCAATACCGCGAGCTCGAGGCGTTTGCCCAGTTCGGCTCCGAGCTGGACGCCGCCACCCAGCGCGAGCTGGCCCGCGGTGCCCGCACGGTCGAAGTCCTGAAGCAGCCTCAGTACTCGCCGGTCCCGGTCGAGCGCCAGGTGGCGATCATCTTTGCCGCCACGAACGGCTTCCTCGACGACGTCGAGGTAAAGTCGATTCGGAAATGGGAAGCGGATTTCCTCTCGTACCTCGAGGCGCAGCATCCTGCCGTGCTGCAGGGAATCCGTACCAAGAAGGCGCTGGACGAGGATCTGACGGGAAAGATCAAGGCCGCGATTACCGCCTTCAAGCCGCTGTTCCGGGCCGAGTAAATGGCCAAGTCTTCGCGTGCGCTCCGGGGACGGATGCGCTCCGTGCAGAACACCCGCAAGATCACGCGGACGATGGAATTGGTCTCCACGTCCAAGCTCAAGCGCGCCCAGGATCGCGTCGTGTCGGCTCGACCCTATGCGCAGGCGCTGGCTGAAGTCATCGGTGATCTGGTAACTCCCGAGTTGCAGGCCCGATTCCCCCTGCTCCGGAAGCCGGCCGCCCTCGCAGCGGGCGGTCCCAAGCGGGCCGCGATCCTCCTGATCACCTCGAATCGCGGCTTGGCTGGCGGATTCAATTCCAATCTGATCAAGGAAGCCCGCCATCGCATGGAGGCGCTCGAGGGCGCGGGCTATCAGGTCGATCTGCACGGCGTGGGCCGGAAGGGCATCGGTTACTTCAGGTACATCGGGCGCGCGCTGGCCAGTCAGCGGATCGACATCGGTGACAAGCCGACGGCCGATCACGCCTCGGAGCTGGTGACTCCGCTGATCGAGGAGTTCGCGGCGGGACGGCTCGCCAGCCTCGATATCGTCTACGCCAAGTTCAACAGTCCGCTTTCCACTCCGCCAACCCTGCTCACCGTACTCCCGGTCCAGACACCGGAGCGCCCGAAGGGCGGAGTGCAGCCCGACTACATCCTCAAGCCGGGGGCGGAGGAGATCCTGGAGCAGCTATTGCCGCTCTACGTGCGGAACCTGGTGTACCGGGGACTGGTCGAGACTGCCGCGTCGGAGCACGGTGCCCGTCGCACCGCGATGAAGAGCGCGACCGACAACGCGGGTGAGATTTACGATCTGCTCAAGCGCACCTATAACCGCCAGCGCCAGGCGGCGATCACCCAGGAAATCGCGGAAATCGTCGGCGGAGCGGCGGCATTGGAAGGATAGGACGCAGGGGCGACCCTCGTGGTCGCCCAAGGGCGGGCACAAGGCCCGCCGGAACGCCAAACGAAACCAAGGAAACGTCGGAATGGCCACCGCAACCGCAACACAGAAGAACATCGGCAAGGTCGTCCAGATCATCGGCCCGGTGCTCGATGTGGAATTCGAGCCGGAGAACCTTCCGGAGATCTATAACGCGCTGCTGCTCGAGGATAACAGCGGCCCCCGGCCCATCCGGGTCGTGGCCGAGGTGCAGCAGCACATCGGACAGAACCAGGTGCGTGCCGTAGCCATGTCGAGCACCGATGGCGTGGTGCGGGGCACCAAGGTCGTTGACACCGGTGCGCCGATCGCGGTTCCAGTGGGTGATGCCGCGCTGGGACGGATCCTCAACGTGCTGGGCGAGCCGGTCGACGGCGGTGCCCCGATTCCCGCGAGCAACGAGCGGTGGCCGATCCACCGCGAGACGCCCAAGTTCACCGACCTCGAGCCCAAGACCCAGATCTTCGAGACCGGCATCAAGGTCATCGACCTGATCGCGCCGTTCGTAAAGGGCGGAAAGATCGGCTTGTTCGGCGGCGCCGGAGTAGGGAAGACCGTCGTCATCATGGAGCTGATCAACAACGTGGCCAAGGGTCACGGCGGCAAGTCGGTCTTCTGCGGCGTGGGTGAGCGGACCCGTGAGGGCAACGACCTGTACCTCGAGATGGAGGAGTCGGGGGTCATCAAGAGCTGCGCCCTCATCTACGGCCAGATGAACGAGCCGCCCGGCGCCCGGCTTCGGGTCGGACTCTCCGGCCTCACCGTCGCGGAGTATTTCCGTGATGTCGAAGGCCAGGATGTTCTGCTCTTCATCGACAACATCTTCCGGTTCACTCAGGCCGGCTCCGAGGTTTCGGCGTTGCTGGGCCGGATGCCCAGCGCGGTGGGGTATCAGCCGACGCTCGCGACCGAGATGGGCGACCTGCAGGAGCGCATCACCTCGACCAAGAAGGGCTCGATCACCTCGGTGCAGGCGATCTACGTGCCGGCCGATGACCTCACCGACCCCGCCCCGGCGACCGCGTTCGCGCACCTGGACGCCACGGTCGTGCTGTCCCGCGCAATCTCCGAGCTCGGTATCTACCCTGCGGTGGACCCGCTCGACAGCTCCAGCCGGATACTGGATCCCCAGTTCCTCGGCGAGCGGCACTACAACGTCGCCATCGGCGTCCAGCGCACCCTGCAGAAGTACAAGAGTCTCCAGGACATCATTGCGATCCTCGGCATGGACGAGCTTTCGGAAGACGACAAGCTGGTCGTGGCGCGGGCCCGCCGGATTCAGCGCTTCCTGTCGCAGCCCTTCTTCGTGGCGCAACAGTTCACCGGCTTCGAAGGCAAGTACGTGAAACTGGAGGACACTATCGAGAGCTTCGAGCGGGTGCTCTCCGGTGAGTTCGACGATCTGCCGGAGCAGGCGTTCTACATGGTGGGCGCCATCGACGAAGCGGTGGCGAAGGCCAAGAAACTCGCGAGCGCGTGATGCACGTCACGGTTATCAGCCCCGAGGCCTCGGTATTCAATGGCGAGGCGGATTCCGTCATCGCCCCGGCGTATGATGGCGAGGTCGGAATCCTCCCGCGGCACGCTCCTTTCATGACGCTATTGGGGCGGGGTACCTTGCAGGTGCGCCGCGGCGGGGAAACGCTGCGGTTTGCAGTGCAGGGTGGATTTCTGCAAACGGTCAACAGCACCGTCAGGGTGGTGGCCGAACACGTTCAAGGAGACTCGCATGCGTCGTGAGCTTCTGGTGTTCTTAGTAGGAGCAGGACTGGCGTCCACGGCGGGAACGCTGTCGGCGCAGACGCTCGGCACGCCGGTTTTCATGGCGCCGACCCGTGCGTTTCAGAAACAGGAATTGGGTGGTTACATCTCGGACCCCGGCGAAGGGGTAAGCCTCGCGATCGAAGGCGAGTACCGGCGTTTCCATAAGACCTTCGACTGGGGTATTCAGGCCGGCTACATGGACGCGGAAGGCAGCGGCGACAACCTCGGCGCGATCGGTATTGATGCCCGCGCCGTCCTCGCCAAGCACAGCGAAGATTTCCCGCTCGACGCCGCGGTGACGGGCGGCTTTGGAGTTCTCTTTTCGGGTGGAAACACCGGGTTTCTCATCCCGCTCGGCGTTTCGCTCGGGCGGCAGGTCCTGCTGGAAGAATCCAAGATCAGCTTCACCCCCTATATTCACCCGGTCATTGCTCCCGCCTTCGGCGACCTGTTCGACGATGCCCAGTTTGGTCTCGGCCTCGGCGTGGACATTACGCTCACCAAGACGTTCGATGTTCGGGTGAGCGGTGCTGTGGGGGACTACGAAGGAGTGGGGATCGGCGTAGCGTGGCATAAGTGAGTCGCCCGCTGCCGGTCTGTTTCTTATCAGCCGTTCCCGTATGACACGACCCTCCTCGGCGTGGAGCCGAGGAGGGTTGTGCTATCAGGCCCGCTTCACGACGTCCGATCGTTGCCGACCAGATTGACGAAACCTGCGCGACGCCGCTACCTTGCGCGCCGATTCTACTCGATTGCCCGGAGGTATTGATGCGGCGGTACCCCACAGTGCTTGCTGCGGCGTGCATGTTCCTCGCCGGTCCGCTCGAGGCGCAGGTCACCGGCCTCCCCACCCGTAATGCCGGCATTCCCAGCGGTCTCAGCGTCGGAGCCGAAGTGGGCTTCCCCAACTCCGACTATGGTGATGGAACCGCGTACGGGGCACGGGGCGCGATCGGGTTCGGCACCATCGGACTCTCGGCGATCGTCTCCCACTTCGATCCTGGGGGGTCGGTCGATGGCTACACCGCCCTCGGGGGCGACCTCAATCTCAAGGTCTTCGGCGGTCCATTGGTCCCGCTCTCCGTGACTCTACAGGCCGGCGCCGAATACGCCGACCCGTCGGGTCCGGGAACCATCGTCCACGCGCCCATTGGCCTGGGTATCGCGCTCACAATTCCCAATCCCAACCTCGCCATCAGGCCGTGGATCGCTCCGCGGGTTGATGTCACCCGAGTCACTGGAAATGTCGACGAGACCAATACCAACTTCGGACTCTCGGGCGGCATCGATCTGAATCTGATTTTCGGGCTGGGCCTGACGTTCTCCTACGATCAGGTCTGGGGTGACAACGGCGTGAAGCCCTCGGTGTTCGGTGTGGGAGCCAACTGGACGTTCGGACTCTGAGCGCGTGAATTCCCGCCTGTTTCTTTCCGCCCGGGCGATTCTTGCTGCAGGACTGATTCTCCTGTCGGGCTGCGCCAACACCTTTGACGCGACACGGCTTGGCGTGCCCGTGACGATGGCATCAGGTGCCGACGCTCCGGCACAGGGTACCTCGTTCAAGGTAACGTCGCACGCCGTCTTCGGTTTCTGGGGCGTGGTCAAGTTCTCCGAACCGTCGATCAAGAAGTCCCTGGGCACGCAGCTGGTCGGCGGATCCAGCATAGCCGACCTCAAAATCAAGGTTCGCAGCAGGTTTTTCGATGTGCTCATCACCGGGCTTACACTGGGGATTCTCGTGCCGCGCTCGGTGACGTTTGAAGGCGTTGTAGTCCCGCCGAAATAACCAGCCCCTCAACCATTCGCGCGCAGCGCTCCGCCGCTCCGCGTCCTTGATCGACCACCGCCCGGGCGGCCCGTCCCGCCGCAGCCCGGGCCGCTTCATCCGAGTGCCAGGCAGTCCACGCGCGGACGAGGTCCGCGGCTCCGGTCGCGCCTCGCCGGATGGAAAGCCCGCCTCCCTGAGCCAAGAGCCGGCTCGCGTCCAGGCTCTCGTGCCAGCGCGGCCCCACGGTCACCGGAATGGCCCAGGCCGAGGGCTCCAGCACCGAATGGAGGCCCGCGGTGCCAAATGCGCCGCCCACGTGGGCGACTTTTCCTGCTCCGTACAACCTCGCGAGCCGTCCGGAACGATCCTCAACCATGAGCGGTGCGGGTTTGGCGGCGTCGGCCACAAGCACCGGAGGCGGCAGCCCGAGTTGAGCCGCGGTGCGCTCGATCCGGTGGAGCTGGCGGGATGATGGTTCGTGAGGCACCAGGATGAGCCGGACGTCGGCGTGCTGGCGTCGCAGCGTCCTGAAAGCGCTGAGTAGCACCTGGTCGTCGGGGTGCCAGGTCGATCCTCCCACGATGGTCCATGCCTCCGCACCAAGGGCTGGCAGTGGGTCCTCCCGTGACACCTCGGCGACCTTGGCTGCGACGCTGTCGTAGCGCGGATCGCCCAGCGTCTGGATTCGATCCCGTTCCACGCCGAGTTGTGCCAGGCGGTCCGCATCGTCGTCCGATGCCGTTCCGACGGCGTCCAGGACAGAGTACCCCGGATGGAGCAATGCGCGGATCGGCCAACGGAGCCTTCCGCTGTGCGGCCGCACCGTCCCCGTGATCAATCCCAGCTTGATCCCACGCTGATGCGCTCTGGTGGCGAGCTCGGGCCAGAGATCGAGCTTGGTGAAGATCAGGACGGTGGGTGCAAGGAGGTCGAGGAACTCGGTGACGTCGTGCGCCCGGTCGTAGGGGAGGTATCCGGTCACGTCAGCAGGGAGCTTCGTCAGCAAGGGCTCTGCGGAGGGACTGAAGCAGCTGAAACCGATTTGCCAATCGGGCTGCAGGCGGCAGAGCTCACCCATGACCGCCTCCGCCTGGCGTGCTTCTCCTACCGATGTCGCGTGAAACCAGACCAGCGGCTTTGACAGGTCACGACTCGCGGCGGCCCATTGGCGGAATCCCTCCAGGCTCGCTGCACGCCCTTCGTGTCCGAGCACGATCTTCCGGTTCCAGGCCCCCGCCACCGGGGCGAGTGCGGTACCGAGCGTGATCGCGGCGCGATAGAACGGGTTGGTTTCGGTCAAGGAACGCCGGGCGGTAAGAGCGCCGCTTTGAAGTGAGCCATCCTGTCGACTTGCGAGAGCGCCCTGCCTACTGCTAAACTAAGTCCGTTCGCCCTATGTTCCACCCTGTGAGAGGAGGTGATCCATTGTCTAGTGAGAGTTGCATCCGTAGCTCGAGCAGGGCAAGCGATCGCCTGAGCGAGTAGCGGCGTCGAAGTGACGCCGGAGGCCCGAGGCCGATCGTCTCGAGCTCGATGACAACCGACCGCGCCATTCCGTGAACTCGACGGGGTGGCGCGGCCTGCTTTTCCCTCCTCAGTCCTCAGTCCTCTTACTCATTACTTTCTTCCCATGCCCTCCTACTGGTCCACCACCCGGGCCCCCCGTTACAGCCTCACCTTCGCGTTCCCTCTCCTGATCCTCTATGAGATCATGGCCCGGGGCCTCTCCGGCCCGGATGGCTCGGGGATTCGCAACGGAGCCGATGTGCTGCTCAAGAGCCTCTTCATCCTGCTGGGTGGAGGGCACGGGTTGACGATCTTCGGGGTGGTCCTGCTCGGCACCGGCGTGGTGCTGGTATGGCGAGACCGGCGGAAGAACGGTCCCATCGAGGGCCGCTACTTTGTCGGGATGCTGGTGGAGTCCGTGATCTATGCCGTCCTGTTCGGAGTCGTGACGAGCCTGCTCACGACCCTGGTGCTGCAGGGACCAAACATCCTGGCACTCGGTCCAATAGAGGGGCAGGGGCTACCCACCCAAGTCATGGTTTCCCTGGGCGCGGGAATCTACGAGGAACTGCTGTTCCGGGTCCTGATCGTCGGGGCGCTGTCTCGGTTTGCGATCGGGGCCTTTCAGATGAAGCCCTTTCCGGCGGGCGTCTTCGCGACGCTTCTGGGAGCGGTCATCTTCGCGGCATTTCATTATATCGGCCCGCTGGGCGACAGCTTCGAGCTGACCTCCTTCACCTTCCGCACCATTGCCGGCGTGTTGCTGAGTGCCCTGTATCTCGTCCGGGGCTTCGGCGTCACCGCCTGGACCCACGCGTTGTACGATGTGTTGCTGACGATTGCTCGGTAGGTCCCGGGTCTTGAGTCAGGGGTCTTGAGTCTCAGCGACCGATGCCACGACTCATGACCCACGACTCCCGACCTACTGGCTATCGCCCTTCACACCCGTCCTCACCTTCCACAACGAATCCAGAATGTGCCGGTAGGTTTCGAGAGGTGCGGCTCCCTTGAGTAGCCCGGCTCCCTCGATGTAGACCGTCGGCGTGCTGGAGACGCCGGAGCGGGCGGCCGAATTGGCTTCGCTCTGGATGAGAGCCCGGGTTTCCTGTTTCTGGAGACAGGAAACAATAGAGTCTCGCGGCACGCCGGCCGAGTCGGCGAGCGTGAGGAGAAACGGCGCCGGATCCTTGAGCGGGGCCCATTTAGACTGGTACTGGAAGAGCAGGTCGTGGATCGGCCAGAAATGATCGCTCTTGGCGGCGCACATCGCGAACTCGGAGGCCGCTCCCGCGTTGGGATGGAGATCGGTGATCGGAAAATTCACGAAGATCCAGCGCACTTTTCCGGTCGCGATGAATTCCTGCTCCAACTGCGGCAGCACTTCCATGGCCTGCTTCCGGCACCAGGGACACTGGAAGTCTGACATTTCGTAGACCGTGACCGGCGCCGTGGGCGACCCCTTGGTTCGCGCGGCAACCAGGCCCGGGTCCTTGAGCTGCGCGGCTGCGCTCGTGAAGCCGCCGATCGCCAGCAAGAGGGCCAGCATCAGAATTCGCATCTCAGTACCTCGGCTGCCGCTTTCCCGTCGTGCGATCAAGCACGATCTTGCCACTGCGGATCGGAACATTCCAGTACCATTCTGCGTTGGGATCGTCGGCCACCCAGGAACGAGCGTACACCCACCAATCGCCATTCGGCAAGCGAATCGTCACCGCACCATCGGCGCCCGTCGTGTCCGGAATCGGCTGTCGTCCAATTACATTGTTGAGCCGGTCGACAATACTATCGTAGCCCTTATAGGTGCTATCTTGCCAACGGCTCATCAGGTCGCGCAGGCTGTCGATCGGCTCGGCCAGCGTGTCGCGAGCCTTCTTGAGCTGGAGCTGCGCCGCGTCGCGTCGCTTGCCGAGATCGGCGAGCGTGTCGGACAGGGTGTTGAAGCGCCGGTAAAGGAACGCGTAGTCCGGTGCCGAGCGTGGCATGGAATCGAGCCGAACCTTGAGGCGGGCCAGCGAGTCCTGGGTGCGGGTCACCGCCAGCGACGCGGTGACGTAGGCGTGGAACGGCTTCTGAAAGGCATGGAACAGCGTATCCAGGCGCTGCTTGACCCGTGTTGGCGGGGTGGCCTTGGCCTCGAGTAGCGCGATGATGCTGTCGCGGTCGTAGGAAAGTACGATCAGTGGTAGGTTCGCCACCGGCGCGTCAACGGAATCGGGGCCGGGAATGGCGACGTCTACACGGACTTCCCGGCCGCCGCAGGCGGCCAGAACCAGAGCGAGTGTGATCAAACAGCGGGGCACAGGCAACCGGGTGAGGGGGACCGAAGGGGTATTCGGGCCGGGGAAAGCTAGACGAGTACTGGGGTTGCTTCAACTCATCCCGGCGCTGCTCGTGGCACAGCAGAGCGGCGGAATCGACTCGCTCTTTCCGGCGCGCCCAACCGGATACCTCACCGACGTAGCTGGCGTCGTGGATCAACCGTCAGCCTCCCGGATCGACGACCTCGCCGCCCGACTCCGCACCGCCACAGGCGCTGAGCTCGCCGTGGTTACTCTCCCCACTCAAGGACGCTACGAAACCTCCGACCTTGCCCTGGCCATCGGACGGGCATGGGGCGTCGGGGCCAAGGCCGAGATCGGCGACCAGCGCCGCAACGCGGGCCTGGTACTCCTGGTGGTGCCGAAACGCGAAGGGCAGAAGGGTGGGCTCTATCTCGCCACTGGGCGTGGAGTCGAGGGCATCGTCACCGACGCCACGGCCGGCCGGATTCTGGATCTCATGATCCCCCAGCTTCAGCAGGGTGAGTACGGCCCCGCGCTCGTCACCGGCACGGAGGCGATCGCAAGCACCGTCGCCAAGGGCTTCGGCGTCACCGACTCCGCCCTCACCGCGGCCGATCCATTCAAAGGCTCCGGGGGCGGTGAGGGCGGCATTCCGGGCTGGGTAATTCCGGTCCTGTTCATACTCGTGTTCTTTGTGCTGCCTATGTTGGCGCGTGCGGGTCGTGGCCGCGGTGGGCGAGGCGGCAGAGGCGGTCCCCCGATCTACTGGGGACCGGGCTGGGGTGGCGGTGGCTGGGGCGGTGGCTTTGGCGGTGGAGGTTTCGGTGGTGGTGGAGGTGGGTTCGGCGGCTTTGGTGGTGGCGGCGGGTTCAGTGGTGGCGGTGCGGGAAGGAGCTTCTGATGAGCAACGACGTCGAGCAACTGCTTCAGACATTTCTCACCCGGGCCGATCAGGCAGGGTTGGGCAACTACGTTGCCGTACTCTACGGTTCCCACGCCCGAGGGCATGCGTTGCCGCGCCGCTCGGACGTGAACCTGCTCCTTATTCTGGACCAGGTAGACCCCGCGAGGCTGCGAGCCCTGGGTCCCGCGTTCAGCGAATGGGAGGCGGCCGGACAACCACCGCCGATCATTCTGTCGAAGGTGGACTGGGAACGCTCGGCCGACGCCTTCCCCCTCGAGATCGCCGACATGGCGCTGGCGTATCGGGTCCTCAGGGGAGACAATCCGCTCGCCAGCATCGCCGTGGATCGGGCCGACCTTCGACGCGCGCTGGAGCGGGAGCTGCGCGGCAAGATGCTCCGGCTGAGACAGGCCTACGCCACATTCACCGGCAAAGGGGACCGCCTGGCGGAGCTGGCGCAGGGAAGTGCCGGAGTCATCCAGTTTCTCTTCCGGATGCTGGTCAGTGTCGCCGGGGAAGCTCCCCCGGGAGACGCCCAGCAGGCAGCGGCGTCGGCGGGCCGGCTTGCCGGCTTCGATCCCGCCGCCACCCAGGCCGTCTTCGCCCATCGGGGCGACCCCAATTGGCGCTGTAGCGACGAGGATTTCGTAGGGTATCTTCACGCGGTGGAAGCGGCCGCGCGCTTTGTGGATCAACTTCAGACTGGAGAGCGGAGATGATGCGGTACCTTCGGCTGTCTCTGTTGGTGCTCGCGGTGACGGCCACCGGCTGCGGCTATAACAGGATCCAGGCAATGGATGAGCAGGTCAATTCCGCCAAGGGACAGATTGCGGCCCAGCTGCAACGGCGGGCCGACCTGATACCGAACCTGGTGGAGACGGTGAAGGGCTATGCAAAGCACGAAGAGACGATCTTCACCGAGGTCGCCAACGCGCGGGCCAAGCTCGCCGGCAGCGTGCAGTCAGGGAACGTCGAAGAGATGGCGCAGGCCAACCAGGCCCTGAACGGCTCGCTGGGACGCCTCCTCGCGATCGCCGAGAACTATCCTCAGCTCAAGGCTGACCAGAACTTCCGCCAGTTTGCCGACGAGCTGGCCGGCACCGAGAACCGGATCTCCGTGGCTCGGCAGGACTACAATACCGCGGCCCAGCAGTACAACACCTTCATTCGCACCTTCCCGTATAACATCACCGCCAAGGTCTTCGGCTCTGGTGGACCCAAGCCCTACTTTGAAGCGAAGGAGGGGGCGGAGGAGGCGCCGTCTGTGAAGTTCAATTAGTCGGGAGCTGTTAGCTGTTAGCTATTAGCGGTCAGAAACTAAGAACCCTCCGGGGACACACCGGAGGGTTCGCTTTTCTGGGAGCCTAATCGCTGACAGCTAGCCGCTAGTCCACCACGACCTGTGGCAACACGTACCGCAGCGGATCGACCGGCTGCCCCCGGACATGGACCTCGTAGTGCAGGTGCGGGCCGGTGGCGAGGCCGGTATTCCCCACCTGGGCGATCAGGTCGCCCCGCTTCACCCTCTGGCCCTGGTGCACCAGAATCTTCGAGCAGTGGGCGAACTTGGTGGTGATCCCGTAGCCGTGATCGATCTCGACCGTGTTCCCATAGCCGGTTTCCCAGCCGGTGGAAATCACTACTCCGGCCCCGGGGGACTGGATGGGGGCACCGAGGGGGGCCTGCACATCGATTCCCTCGTGCGGCCGCGCGTAGTGCAGAATGGGATGCTCCCGCATCGAGGCAAATGCACTCGTGAGCCACCCGGTAGTGGGCATGATGGACGGCATCGCCACCAGCCGATCGCGGTGGGCAGAGATGCTGTCCGTGGCCTCTTTGAACGAGAAAGCCAGCAGGTTGGCGCGACGGATCAGGCCGGCCATGTCCACCCGGACCTCCTCGGCCCGGCGGGCGAGCACGGTGATAGGCCGCGCGATCCCACCTTCAGGGGCTGGGCCACCGATACCGGCCTGCTGCACCTGGGGATCGTTGGGTTCCAGGTTCGCCATCAGACGAATCTTGGCGTCGCGCTGAGCGATCAGCCGCAGGGTGTCCGAGAGGACGTCGAGTTTGCCGTTGAGCTGGCCGATCTGCTCGGCCAAGTCGGCGTTCTCCCGCTGAAGGGCGGAACTGCGCTGGAGACTGACGCTGCGTGAAACGGTGGCGTAGCCGAGAAGGAGGGCGGAAAGGACGAGGACCACACCGAAGCCGGCTGCGATCTTCAGCAGCGCCTGAGATACCTCGACTGCTTTCGAGGCACCTGAGCCAGGTGGCACGATGACAAGGGTCCACTTCCGTTCGGCCATTCGCCTGCCTTAGCTAAACTATTGGAGTTGTGTGAATAAGCTGGCGCTATAATGCCAATCGGCCCCGGGCCTGTCAAGGCACAAGACGACACGTTTAAGTGTTTGACTGTCAAGTTTTTGCTAGGCTAGTTTGGGAAAAAGTCCGGCGGGTTTTCTGACCTGCAGGCCGGCAACTTGGGGGCTCTCCAGCTCCTGAATCCGGCTCTTTTCAGCGCGGCCCTCCAGGCCCAAGTGGCTCCAAAGCTCCTCGGCCTTCCCCGGAAGGAACGGGGAGGTGAGGACGGCGAGCCGATAGAGACAGCGGGCCAGCGCGGCGAGCGTGGCGTCGAGTTCCGTCTGTTTGCCCTCTTTGGCCAGGGTCCACGGGGCGCGCTGGACGATGAACTGGTTCGCCTCTCCTACCAGGCTCCAGGCAGCCTCGGCGCCACCCTTGAGGTCGGTGGCGTCCATGGCCTTCCGGTAGGCGGCCAGCGCCGCCGCTCCCGCTGCATCCAGGGGGGTATCCGCTCCTTCTGGCACCACTCCCGACCGGTACTTCTCGATCATGGCGAGAGAGCGCGAGGCAAGATTCCCAAGCCCGTCGGCCAGGTCACTGTTGTAGCGCGCGTCGAATCGTTCCCAGCTGAATTCTCCGTCTCCCGAGAAGCCGACCTCCCGCAAGAGGAAGTAGCGCAGCGCATCTGGTCCGTGGTGGGTGATTGCCTCCGATAACTCGAGCCGCACCCCGGCACTCTTGGAGAAACGATCGCCCCCGAGATAAATGAAGCCATGGGCCCAGACCTGTTCCGGCAAGGCTTCACCTGCAGCCTCGAGCATCGCGGGCCAGATCACCGTGTGGAACCGGGTAATGTCCTTGCCGACCACGTGAATCTGCGCGGGCCAGCTGGCGCGGGAATTGGGGAACCGCTGCGCGGTCCAGTAGTTCGGCAGGGCGTCGAACCAGACGTAGGTGGTTTGGGTCTCGCCGTCGCTGGTCGGACGGGGAAAGGGTACACCCCAGCTGAAGCGGCTGCGACTCGCCGAGACGTCCTCCAGTCCTTCTCTCAAGAGTCCGAGAATTTCGTTGCGGCGGATCTCGGGCTGGACGAAGTCCGGTTTCCTGGCGAGCAGATCCTCGAGGAACGCCTGGTAGCGGGAGAGCCGGAAGAACCAGTTCCGCTCCTCGACCAGCTCAAGGGTCCGGGTAGGATGCAGCGCGCAGTGCCCGTCCACGATGTCCGCTTCAGTCTTGAATGACTCACAGCCGACGCAATAAAGCCCGGAGTACGACTTCTCGTAAAAATCATCCGGGTTCCGCGCGAAGATCTTCTCGATCAGCTCCCTCACCCCCGCTTTGTGCTCGGGGGCGGTGGTGCGAATGAACTGGTCGTGGCTGATGTTGAGATCCGCCCAGGTGCGCTGGAAGGACGTCGCAACCTGATCCACCAGGGCCTGAGGAGTGATGCCCTGGTCGGCAGCGGTCTGAGCCACCTTCTGGCCGTGCTCGTCCATGCCGATGAGGAACCAGACGTCGTCCCCCTTCAGCCGGTGATATCGCGCGATACAGTCGGCGCCGACCTTCTCGAAAGCGTGACCCATGTGCGGGTCGCCATTCGCATAGTCGATCGCCGTCGTAATGAAGAAGTGACCCACTCAGGACTCAGTCGGAGGGGATTCCGGGCCTTCGTTCGGTCCGCCGCGGCCTCTGCGGCCACGGCGGCGGCGTCGCCTTCGCGGCCCGGTTCCCGGCTCCCCGGGGGCCTGGGGCGAAGCAGGCGCGGACTCCCTGGCGGGAGCCGGAGTGGGAGCAGGCGTCGGAGGCGGTGCGATGGTGGCCGCCTCCGGGTGGGCGGCTTCCATTTCGTCCCGGAGTTGCACCAGCGGGATAATGCGCGAACCCTGCTCTTCGTGGCGAAGGAAGACCCGCTCCCGGAAGATGTCCACCGCCACCACCTTCTCCGGGCCGCGGGCAGTCTGAAGCGTCTTCCCCTCGCGGGGGAATCGCTTGCGCGAGGCGACGTAGAACTCGTGCTCGTACTTGAGGCAGCAGAGCAGCCGGCCGCAGCCGCCGGAGATCTGAGCCGGGTTGAGCGAGAGGTGCTGATCCTTCGCCAACGCCAGGCTCACCGGGGACAGCTCCGTCAGCCAGGTCGAGCAACAGTATTCCCGCCCGCAACGGCCCACGCCCTTGAGCCGTGCCGCCTCATCCCGCACGCCGATCTGACGCAGCTCGATCCGGGTACGAAACTGTGCGGCGAGATCGCGGACCAGGGCGCGGAAGTCCACCCGCCTTTCCGCCGTGAAGAAGATGGTGAGCTTGCCCCGGTCCCACTGCCATTCGGCATCGCTCACCTTCATCTCGAGGGAGTGTTGCCGGACCTTGTCGATCACCTTGCGGCGGGCGTCTTCTTCGTTCTGGCGCAGTTCGTTTGCGGTGCGGATCTCTTCCTGGGAAGCACGGCGTACCACCGGCCGCATTGCGGGAGGGGCCGTGGCGCCTACCGCGCACCCGTTGCAGGCGCCGGCGCATTTCTTCTGCGCCACCTCGCCCGCCGAGAAAATCCGTCCGAAGTCGAGGCCACGCTCCGCCTCGACCACGACCGCTTCCTTCAGCCGGAGCGGATCCTGCTCGTCGGTCCAGAGGAAAAAGTCGCGGCGGGTGCCCTTGAAGCGTACTTCGACGGTTTGAGGCATCAGGTCTCGGTGAAAGCGCCCATGGCCGCGTACTTGTCAGCACGGCGGCGCACCAGCTTTTCGGGCCGAACCTTTCGCAACTCCGTCATGTGGCGAATGAGAGCTTCACGCAGAGCCTCACCGGTCGCGTCGGGGTCGAAATGCGCCCCTCCGAGCGGTTCCGGAATAATCTCGTCAATGAGCTTGAGTCGGAGCAGGTCCTGCGCCGTCAGCTTCAAGGCATCGGCAGCCCGTTCCCGCTGAGAGGCGTCCTTCCAGAGAATCGCCGCGCATCCCTCGGGCGAAATGACTGAATACACCGAATTCTCCAGCATCAGCACCCGGTCGGCCACACCGAGCGCGAGCGCTCCGCCGGAGCCACCCTCGCCGACGACGACCGCGATGCAGGGCGTCGGGAGTGCGGCCATCTCCAGAATGCTGCGGGCCAGGGCTTCCGACTGCCCCCGCTCCTCCGCGCCGAGTCCTGGATAGGCGCCCGGCGTGTCGATGAGGGAGATGACCGGAGCGCTGAACTTGGCCGCCAGCTTCATCAGGCGGAGCGCCTTGCGGTACCCCTCCGGGTGCGCCATGCCGAAATTGCGCTTGAGATTCTCCTTGGTGTCTCGACCCTTCTGGTGCCCGATCACCATCACCGAGACGCCGGCCAGCCGGGCCCAGCCCCCGACGATCGCCGGATCGTCGCGGTACAACCGGTCTCCGTGAAGCTCGATGAAGTCGGTAAAGATGGTACTCAGGTAATCGAGCGTGTACGGCCGGCGTGAATGACGCGCCACCTGCACCCGCTGCATTGGGGTCAGGTTCATGTAGATCTCGGATCGGAGGGTGTTGAGCCGGACCTGGAGGAGACGGGCTTCTTCCGATACGTCGATCTGCTGCTTCTCGCCCAGCTGGGTGAGATCCTCGATCTGCCGCTCCAGTTCCTGCAGGGGCCGCTCAAAATCGAGACTGTAAGTGTTCGCCATTTCGTGTCGTGGAGAGGAGGCCGTAAGCCGCAGTTCAGCCTGCCCGAACATACTGCACGTGCTCGGCACCCAGCAACCTGCGGAGTCCCTGGATCAGCTCCTCATCCGGGGCAATCCTGACCCGTCTGGACCGGGCCCGGAGCCGCTCTCCATTCCCGTCGCTCCATTCAATATAGAGCGGGGCCGGGCCCGGGTGAGCGGCACAGAGCGCCACGGCTTCCTTGATCCGCTCGGGGGGCGGCGCCTCTGGCGCTTTCCAGCGGAGCGCCACGCCGAGGGCGCCGCTGGGTATGAGGTCATCGAGCGGCCGCGCCAATTCTACGACGAACGGTACCCGCTCCTCCCCGCGATCCCGTGCGCTGTAGCCGCCGGTGAGCAGCACAGCCAAATCGTCCCGGATCACCTGGTTGAGCCGGGCCCAGGCATCCGGGAAGACGATGGCCTCCGCCGTCCCGTGGAAGTCCTCGAGGGTGATCCGGGCGTACTCCTTCCCGGTCTTCTTGGAGATCTGCCGTTTCACCAAGGTGACGACTGCCGCGATCGTCACCTGGTGTTCACTCCATTCCCCGAGCGTGCTCGTGGTCCGGGTGCCGAAGACTTCAACCTCGGCCCGGAACCGTTCCAGCGGGTGGCCCGAGATGAAGAAGCCCAGTACCTCCTTCTCCTTCGCCAACCGGTCGGCTTCACTCCATTCGGCCACTTCCGGCAATGCATCCCGGTGATTCCGCGCGGCGACCGCATCTCCGAACAAGGAGGCCTGTCCCGCCTCGCGCTCCTGCTGCGCCAGTTGTGCCTCGCCCAGCGCCTCATCCAGGCCAGCCGCGAATTGCGCGCGGTGCCCGCCCAGGGAGTCCAGCGCGCCGGCAGCAACGAGGGATTCGATCACCCGCTTGTTGGCGAGGCGCAAATCAATCCGGCTGGCGAAGTCTGGCAGTGATTTGAACGGCGCGTCTTTACGCGCGGCGATGAACGATTCGATTGCGCCGCGGCCCACGTTCCGCACCGCGCCCAGCCCGAAGCGCAGCCTCCGGTCTCCAATCACCGTGAACTTGAACCCCGACTCATTTACGTCGGGTGGGAGCACCTCGAGGCCCAGTTCCCGGGCCTCGTTGATGTACTGCACCACCTTGTCGGTATTCCCGATTTCGGACGAGAGCAGCGCAGCCAGAAACTCGGCGGGGTAGTAGGTCTTGAGCCAGGCCGTCTGGTACGACAGCAGCGAGTAGGCGACGGAGTGCGACTTGTTGAAGCCGTACCGGCCGAAGGTCTTGATCTGGCCTCCCAGCTCCTCCGCAAGTTTCCGCTGAATGCCGTTGGCGACGGCCCGCTCGATGAACCGCCCGACTTCCTTGTCGATGAGTTCCTGGTCTTTCTTGCCGACCGCCTTCCGCAACACGTCGGCTTCGGCCAGACTGTATCCCGCCAGCACGTTCGCGATGCGCATCACCTGTTCCTGGTAGGTGATGACGCCGTAGGTCGGCTCGAGCACCTCGGCAAGCAGCGGATGCGGGTAGGTAACGGTTTCCTGTCCCAGCTTGCGCCGAATGAAGACCAGGTGCATGCCGGCATCGAGCGGCCCGGGGCGCAAAAGCGCGTTCGAAGCCACAAGGTCATCGAACCGGTCGCACTTCATGTTGCGCAGGGTGTCGGTGGCCAGCGGAGATTCGAACTGGAATACGCCGGCCGTCCGGCCGTGCCGCAGCATCTCGTAGACCTTGGGATCGTCGAGCCCCAGTGTGTCCATGTCGAGCGTCACGCCGTGACGCTCCTTGATCATTTCGATCGCGTCGTGGATCACGGTCAGCGTCTTGAGGCCGAGCATGTCCATCTTCAGCATGCCGACCTTCTCGAGGGCGTCCATCTCGTACTGCGTGATGATCGCCTCTTCGCCCTCGGCCGTGGCCCCGGCGCCCTTGGTCGGCGCGGTGCACACCGGTACATACTCGGTAAGCGGGCCCGGGGCGATCACCACTCCCGCCGCATGCACCGACATGTGCCGCGAGATACCTTCGATTCGGGAGCCCAGACTGACCAGGCGGCCGTACACCGGATCGTTCCGCACCAGGTCCCGCAGCTCGGGTACCCGGTCCACAGCCTCTTCGATACTCAGGCTGTAGGCCGGCCCCGAGGGGACCAGCTTGGTGAGCTTGTCGGCATCGCCGGGCGGGATCCGCAGCAGCCGGGCGACGTCCTTGAGCGCGGCCCTGGCCTTCAGGGTTCCAAAGGTGATGATCTGTCCCACGCTCTGGCGCCCGTAACGTTCCCGGACGTACTCGATCACTTCACCCCGGCGTTCGAAGCAGAAGTCCACGTCGATGTCCGGCATGGATATCCGCTCGGGATTCAGGAAGCGCTCGAACAGCAGATCGAACCTGAGCGGATCGACGTTGGTGATGCCGAGCGAATAGGCGACCAGCGAGCCGGCGGCGGAACCGCGACCGGGCCCCACGGGGATCCCGCGTTCCCGTGCCGCCGCGATGAAGTCTTGTACGATCAGGAAATAACCCGCGTATCCCGCCTTGTTGATCACCCCGAGCTCGTAAGCCAGCCGCTCCTGGACTGCCTGGGGCAGGGGTGAGCCGTACCGGGCCGTGGCGCCTTGCCCCGCAAGGTCTCCCAGGAGCTGCTCATCACTCGTATGCGTGGCAGGGCGGGGGAAACTCGGGAGGAAATACTTCTTCTCGAAACTGAATTCGCAGAGGTTGGCCACCTTCGCCGTATTGGCCAGCACCTCCGGCGTGCGCTCGAACAGCGCCGCCATCTCCCGCTCCGACTTGACGTACGACTCCTGCCCCATGAAACGAAACCGCTTCGGGTCATCCAGTTCGGCACCGGTTCCGATCGCGAGCAGTACGTCGTGGGCCTCGGCATCCTCTCGCCGGAGGTAGTGCGCGTCATTGGTAGCGACGACTCCGAGCCCCAACTCCTGGCCCAGCTGGAACATTCCGGCATTCACCTGGACCTCCTCCGGAATGCCGTGCTGCTGCACCTCGAGCCAAAAGCCGTCCGGTCCGAAGGTCCTGGCGAACCATTCGGCGGAGCGCTTGGCCTCCTCGTAGTTGCCTTGCCGCAGGTACAGCGAGATCTCCCCAGACAGACATGCGGCGAGCCCGATCAATCCCTCGGAATGCTCCGCGAGGACTTCCTTGTCGATCCTTGGGCGGCGGTAGAAGCCCTCCAGATAACCGATGGAGCTAAGCCGGACCAGGTTCCGGTAGCCCGCACGGTTCTTGGCCAGCAACACGAGATGGCTGTAGATCCCGGGTGCGCCCTGCGGCTTCTGCTGATTTCTTCGGGAACCGAAGGCGAGATAGGCCTCGAAGCCGAGGATGGGGCGGATGCCCTTGGCCTTGGCGTGATCGTAGAAGGACCATGCCGCGTGAAGGTTGCCGTGGTCCGTCACGGCCAGGCTGTCCATACCGAGGCGCTTTACGTGATCAACCAGCTCGGGTATTCGGTTGGCGCCGTCGAGGAGGGAGTACTCGGAGTGGGTGTGGAGATGAACGAATGCCATGGTAGGTCGCTGCCCACGGTTCCTCGTCGCGATCCTGCCTGCCGCATTGCGCGGCCGGCCCCAATAATCGCTGATGGCCCGCGAACAGCTATTTCTCCCGGTCCTGGAGCTCCTTCAACACGGCGCCCAGCGGGACACCGCGAGACTGCAGGAGCACCAGCAGGTGATAGAGGAGATCGGCCGCCTCGGACGCGAGACGGTGTTCATCCTCCGAATTCGCCGCAACTACAACTTCAACCGCTTCTTCTCCAACCTTCTGCGAGATCTTGCCGCGGCCCTGTTCCAGCAGCAAGGCCGTGTAGGAACCCGACTGAGGATTCCGCGCCCGGCTGGCGATCAGGGCGGCGAGGCGACTCAACTGATGCCCGCCCGGATCTTCCTCTTCAACCGGCTGGATCGATTCATCCTGTAGGGAAGAATCCCGCCGAACCGCCTTCGAGAAGCAAGTCCGGGTTCCAGTGTGGCAGGCGGGCCCGGTCTGCTCCACCCGGTACAACACCGCGTCGCCGTCGCAGTCGAGCCTGATCTCTACAACTCGCTGTTCGTGCCCGGAGGTCTCGCCCTTGCGCCACAGTGTCTGGCGGCTGCGGCTGTAATAGTGCGCTTTACCGCTAAGCAGCGTCTGTTCCAGCGCTTCCCGGTTGGCCCAGGCCAGCATCAGCACATCGCCCGAGAGGCGTTCCTGAGCGACCACGGGCACCAGTCCATCGGTGCCGAAACGGACCTCTTCGAGCCAGTTCGCGGCAGTCACGCCCGAAGGTATTCGGAGGTCCAACGATTGTCAAAAGCCGTTGTGCTGCTTTATCTTGCCTCGCGATGCCGAGCCTCCGGCTTGCCGCGTACTGTTCTCTCCTCACGATGTCGGCAGCCACCAATGGGGCCGCACAATCGTCCCGACCCACCCCACTCGCTACCACCTTACCGATTTCGGTCCGTTTCGCCGGATTGGGCGGCGCCTCCGTGGCCGTGAGCGGGGACGCCGGTTCCGTGTTCTTCAACCCGACCGGGCTCGCCACCGTACGGAATATCGCGGTCGAAGGCTCGCTGCAGAGGTATCCCGATGGCACCGCCGAAACCATGGGTGCCGCGGCGTTTCGGTTGCTGCAATTCGATCTGGGGGGCGGGTATCACTACCTTCGATTCAACAGTAATTCGCCGGTCAAGGACAATATCATGTGGGTCGGGTCAGCCACGTACCGATTCGGAATCATTGCGATCGGTGGCACGACCAAGTACGTCTCGCAGGAGGACTCGGCGGGAAAGATCCTCCGCTCCGGGTCGGTTGACGCCGGACTCGGCATCTATGTGTTCGACCTGATGTCGCTCGGGTTCTCGGTGCAGAATCTGGGAGACTGGGCGGTGAGCGGAGGCGGCGTCGAGCTTCCGACGAGCAAGCACTTCGGATTCACCTTCAACTTCGTGGATCCCCAGGAGACGGCCCGGCTTCTCGCTACCATGGACGTCGCCTGGACCGAAGGACAGGACCGGCGGACCGTGCTCGGCGCCGAGGCCGGTGTAGTCTTGAGCGGAGTCGGGCTGGTGGGTCGGGTCGGATATGGCGCGGCGCCGGATGGTTCCGGTCAGCGCGACGTCTCCTTCGGCGCCAGCCTGGTGTTGAGTCGGGTGAATATCGATTACGCCCATCAAACGCGCACTACGCTGGGCGACTACGTTCACCGGTTCGGCGTGCGGTTTACCCTCTGATGAAGCGGCGGGCGATCGTGATCTTTCTCATCGTGGTTGGCGCGCTCATGGCGGGCTACGGCACGGCCTATGTCGCGAGCGAGGACGTTCGCTACATCACCCGCGCCGGGTTCGAACAGACCCACATTCTTCAGGCCCGGCGCCCCATCTCGAAGATCCTGGCCGATCCCAAAACCGACGCGGCCACCCGCGGTTCGCTCGAACTGGTGCTGGCCGCGCGAGACTACGCTGCCCAGCTCGATTTCGACGCGAAGGAGACCTACACCACCTATGCCGACGTCGGGCGGGATACGCTGCTTGTGGTTCTGTCAGCGTCCCCCAAGAATTGCCTCTGCCCTTACACCTGGAAGTATCCGATCGTCGGGAGGATTCCCTACAAGGGCTTCTTCGATCCCGAGATGGCGCGGAAGGAAACCAGCAAGCTCGACGCGATGGGCTACGACACCTATCTGCGGCCGGCCGCCGCGTTCTCGACGCTGGGCTGGTTCAACGACCCGCTGCTTTCGACGGCGATGACCCGGGATTCAGTCGAGCTTGCGGCGCTGGTCCTGCACGAGATCGCCCACAACACACTCTACGTGAAGAGTGCGACACCCTTCAATGAAAGCTTCGCGCAGCTCGCAGGGTATCGCGGAGCGGAGGCCTTCTTCCGCTCCCGCGGAGAGCAGGGGGCCGCTGACAAAGCCGCCGCACGCTGGGAGGACGAAGTCGTTCTGAGCGGCTACTACACCGCTCTCGCTGCCCGGCTCGACAGCCTGTATCAGTCCACGCCCGACTCGGCAGCACTCGCCACCGGGCGAGCCAGTATTGCGGCCTGGGCCCGGGAACAGCTCCAGGGGCCGATCGCCCAGCAGCTACGCTCCTACAGAATCGGACGGATCTCCGAGCGTCCCATCAACAACGCGCAGATCATCGCGGCGAGGATCTACCGGACCCGCCTCGACCTGTTTGACCGCTGGTATCAGAAAGAGGGACAAGACATCAAGCAGGCGGTAAAGGACCTCAAGGGACGGATGGATGGCGTCACGGGCGACTCGGCGTTTGCAGTGCTGGAACAAGCGGTGAACGGGGAACAGTGAACGGCGATCGCTTCTTACGGCCTACCGCCATCCCGCCTTACCGCCTCAGCGTCACATCCCCCGACCCGGTCTCGATATCAATCCTTCCCTGACCGTCCCCCACCTTCGCGATGAGTTTGCCTTCCTCCTTACGGATCAACTGGACCGGAAAGTCCACCTGGAATTCGCCGCTCCCGGTCTCGAGGCTCAACTCGGCCCCGACGGCCTCTGGAATCCGCAGGGTGACATCGCCGGAGCCGGTCTCCGCGTCCAGCGAATTGACATCGGTCTCGAGGGTAACCTCCACGTCGCCGCTCCCGGCGCTTAGCTCGAGGTCGCTGGACTTGGCACCGGCAATCGTGATGTTGCCCGAACCGGTCTCGATGTCGAGCCGGGGCGATTCGATCTGGCTGCCCTGCACGTTGCCGCTCCCGGTCTCGACTTCGAGGACCGTTCCCTTGAACGTGGTTACCCTGACATCTCCCGAACCGGTGTCGATATTCAGCGTGCCGCTGGCCGTCGTCGCCTCGACATTCCCCGATCCCGTGTCCACGTGAAGCTGACCGCCGACCGAGGTCATCCGGATATCGCCTGAAGCGGCGTCCAGGCTGATGTCTCCATTCACATTCGAGGCCTGAATCTTCCCCACGCCGAGGAACACGGCGATGCGCTGGCCCTCGGGTACTCGAACCGTGATGTCGGCATGGGCCTCGAGGCCATCACCGTCGCCCCTCACCGAGATGCGGCGGGAGTGCTTCCCGCTGTCGTCCCAGGTCCCGTCGTCATTGACGCTGAAGTTGGAATTGGAGTGGCGGCCGAGAACGGGATAGACGATGTGATCTTCGGGGAAATTGACTCGGATCGCCGGGCGACCCCTGATCGAGGTGGATTCGACCGTAAGCTTGCCGGCGTCCTGGCCACCCGGCCTCACTTCGACCTGGACCGATGGGCCACTCCCTCGCTCAACCGTCATCTCGCCGACCAGATCGTATACCGCCACGTCTTGGCCCTGCAGAGTGAAGGTCTTGGTTTGGGCCGTAGCGAGAGCGGGGAAGCCCGCCAGCAGTGCTACGAGTGTAGAAGAAAGGGCGCGCATCATGTTCTCCGGGGAGCGGTGCTGGCTTTGACGGGCCCGGGAGAGAGAAGGTTGCACCAGCCTATCGCCTACAGGCTTGGGGGGGCATACTACACCTGTCTTTTCGGGAAGGGTCAGCGAGATGGCGCGGGATCTTCTGCCCATGGTGCGGCAGGCACTAAACGGTCGTTATGTGGTCGATCGCGAGATCGGCCGGGGCGGAGCCGCACGGGTTTTTGCCGCGCGGGCCAGCGATGGGAGACTGGTGGCCCTCAAGGTCCTGCATCCCCAGCTTGCCGCCAGCGTCGCCGCGGAGCGTTTCTTCCGGGAGATCCATCACTTGGCACCGCTGGAACATCCCCACATCGCCCGCCTGATTGACTACGGCGAGGAAGACTGGGTCCTCTATTATGTGATGGACTACGTCGAAGGACCTACCCTCAAGCAACATCTTCAGTCGGTGCGGCGGGCAGGGATCACCGATACACTGCGAATCGCGCATGACGTGCTGGATGCCCTGGCCTGCGCTCATGACCGGGGCATCGTGCACCGGGACGTCAAGCCGGAAAACATTCTGCTGGCACCTCAGGGTGCGGTGCTCGTGGATTTTGGGATCGCGCGGGCAGTCTCGGAGGCCGGGGCGGACCGGCTGACCCGCTCGGGTTTCGCCGTGGGCACTTCGGCCTACATGAGCCCGGAGCAGATCGCCGGCTCCGACGATATCGACGCCCGCTCCGATATCTATTCGCTGGGCTGTGTGCTGTTCGAATCCCTGGCTGGACGACCGCCCTACGAGGATCCCTTTGAGGATGCTGTGTTGCGGCTCCACCGGACTGCCCCGGTTCCATCGGTTCTCGAACGCCGGGACGACACGCCACCGGCACTCGCCGAGACCATTCATCGCGCGATGGCGAAAGACCCTGCGGACCGGTGGCCCAACGCCCAGATGATGCGTTCGGCCCTGCCCGCATTGGAACCCTCCCCCCGCTAGCTCTGCTCAGCTCGTCTCGCTCAAGACCCTCTGGTATTCGTGCAGGTCCGTCTCGCTGAAGCAGACGAACCGTACCAGCTCCACGTTCGGATGAGTCCGGATCGTCTCACGCACGGTGCGCACCGCGATTTCCGTCGCCTGATCCAGCGGGTAGCCGTAGATGCCGGTGCTGATGGCGGGGAATGCTATGGATCGAAGCCCGTTCTCGTCCGCCACCTCGAGTGACCGCCGATAACAACTGGCCAAATGGTCCGGTTCTCCCTTGGCACCACCGTGCCACACCGGGCCGACGGCGTGGATCACATGGCCGGCCTTGAGAGCAAATCCCGGAGTAATCCTGGCATCTCCGGTCGGGCAGCCTCCCAGTTCGGCGCAGGCCCTGGCTAACTCGGAGCCAGCGGCCCTGTGGATGGCGCCGCAAACTCCCCCGCCCGGAGCCAGCGAGGAATTGGCGGCATTGACGATGGCGTCGGTGGTTTCCTGCGTGATGTCGCCGCTTACGGCGAGCAACCTGGACATTACGACAACACCCGTCGCTGCAGCCTCCCTTCCGGATGCTGGGCTGCCTCGGTCGCGAAGGGGAGATCACACGCGGCGCCGCCGGCCCCGACCAGGACGCCGAAGATGTCCGCAGCCTCCACGTCGGGCACCTGTTGCAGCGCCAATGACAATCCGCGGCCGAGGCAGGCGAGATCCGCGTTCGCGGCACTCCAGCGCGAATCGGTTCCATCGGGACGCCGGGCGACGAGCAATGGCACCGGACTCGGGTCCGAAGGGAGCCCATCGAGCAGCGGGATGTCGAGCGCGGTGGAGAGTCGCCGCCACCCTTCCCAATTGTCGGTCGAGATCAAGCAGGTGAAGCGCCACCCCTGCTCCCGAGTGAGTTGGGCGAAGGCGTCCAGCAGCTGGCCTTCGGTTGGTGGCGCCACACTGGAGGTGGCTGTGAGCGGCACCGCGCCCGTTTCCGCAAACCAGCGGCGCGGAAGAGGGATGTTATCAGGACGCTGGCCGGGGAACGCCGCGTAGCGGCGGGTTACCCTGACCTGGCGCTCCGCCTCGGCGCGTTGCTCGGGGAACTCTGCCGCCTCGGCAGCACCCTCGAAAGAAACCTCGGCGGCAAGGTACCGTCCCGCCTGCCGAAGCACCTTTCCTCTGAGGTGAAGTGTTCCGCTATGGGGCTCCAGTGCGAAGGCTCGGTCCAGCGCCATCAGGGCCCGGGAATACTCGCCCAGCCGGTACGCCGCGTACCCTGCCTCGTGCCAGACCATGCCCAGATTGGGATCCCGGGCTGCTGCCTCCTCTAGCGCGGCGAGCCCGTCGCGATAACGCCCCAGCTCGACCAGCGCCGCACCGCGGAGCGCCGGGCCGAGGGCATCGTCGCCAAAGCGGCTCATCGCCCTTTCGCTTAAATCCAGCGCGTCTTCGAAGCGGTGGTGGTGTCGGAGCAACCCGAAGTACTCGAGCCATGCCGCGCGCAGGTCGGGTTCCTGTTCCAATACGGTGCGGTAAGCGAGGTCGGCGTCCTGGGCCCGGCCCTCGTGCAGCAGTCTCCGGGGACGGGAGAGAATGCGGTCGGAGTGCTCGCCGCTGAAGACCCTGTACTGGCCAGTGGAGAACATGAGCGCGAATGTATCCGGCCTGCGACCGAGCGCTAGAGGTCAATCGTCCCTCACTTTTCCCCCGTCCGATGATTCGGTAGTTTCCTCCCCCATGCCAAACCATACCCTTGCCCGCTCGCACGATCTCCTGCTCGGCGAACTGTCCGAGTTCCTGTCCATCCCCAGCATCAGCGCGCTTCCCAACCACGCCCCCGACTGTCGGAAGGCCGCTGAGTGGCTACTCGCTGATCTTCGGCGCCTGGGCTGCCCGGTAGCGACCCTTATCGAGGGAGACGGGCAGCCCGTGGTCTGGGCCGAAAGCCCGCCGGTCCCCGGCGCCCCGACACTCCTGATCTACGGCCACTACGATGTCCAGCCGGTCGATCCTCTCGACGAATGGGTCACACCGCCGTTCACGCCGACGGTTCGGGACGGCAAGCTGTACGCCCGCGGTTCTGCAGACGACAAAGGCCAGGTCTTCTGTCTTCTCAGGGCATATGAGGCGCTATGCGATACCACTGGCCACCCGCCCCTCAACGTCCATTTCATTTTCGAGGGCGAAGAGGAGAGTGGAGGCCACGTCATTTACGACGTGCTCAAACGGGAACCGGAGCGGACCAAGGCCGATGTCGTCCTGGTGTGTGACATGTCCTACTACGCCAGCGGGTATCCCGCGGTGTACACGGCCCTTCGCGGCATGTGCTACGCCGAGATATCGGTGCGCACCCTGCGGCGGGACCTCCACTCGGGAACCTACGGTGGTGTTGCGCCCAACGCGGTCGAGACGCTGGTGCATCTCCTCCATGATTTGAAGAGCGAAGACGGGCGGATCCACATCCCCAAGCTCTACAAATCAGTGAAGCCGCCTTCAAAGCTGGAGCTGAGAACCTGGAAGCGGCTCCCGTTCAAGAAGAAGCAGTTCCTTCAGGAGGAGGTGACCGGCAAGGGACTGACCGGCTTGAGGAAGTACTCGGTGTTCGAACGCACCTGGGCGCTTCCCACCTTCGAAATTCACGGCATCAAGGGTGGATTCGTTGGCGATGGAGCAAAGACGGTGATTCCCGCTCAGGCGACCGCAAAGGTGAGTCTCCGCCTGGTCCCGGGCCTGAGCTTCGATGCGGTTCAGAAGTGGCTGACCCGTGCGGCGCAGCGCGCGGCTCCGTCCTACGCCGAGGTCCAGGTCAAGATCCTGCACGGAGGGGATCCAGTTCAGGTGGATGTCAACGATCCGGCATTCGCGGCGCTCGACGAAGCGTTCAAGGAAAGCACCGGGCGTGAGGCGGTGCGGGTGCGGGCCGGCGGCTCGATTCCGATCGTGCCTCAACTAGGTGCCACGGGTGCGCCCGTTATTCTCACCGGCATCGGACTTCCCGATGACGGGCTGCACTCTCCCAATGAAAAACTGGATCTGCAGCAGTTGTGGGACGGAATCGGAATCTTTGCGAGCTTCATGGAGAAGGTGGGGCAAAAGCGGTGAGGAGTGAGGAGTAAGGTAGTTGGATAAAATAAAGCCTCCGCGCAACTAAAGGCGGAGGCTTTATTTTTCTAACTCCTTCCTCCTTACTCCTTACTCCTTACTGCTCCCCCTCCTCCTGCACCACCCTCTTCCCGCCGGCGTACTGCGCTTCGGTCCGGGCATGCAGCTCATCTACTCCGACAACCGCACGCACCGACGCCACGATTCCGGCGACGACGTCTTCCGACCAGTAGGGATCAGGCCGCTCCGAGGCTGAGAGGCCAGCCGCGCACGATTCGAGAAACTGGATGGCCGTCGTGATCCACTCCGACTGGGCACTGGGCACCAGGGCCCAGGATCCCGTTGCCTTCAGCTCCAACTCGGTAAGTCCCGCCAGTTCCTTCTCCACTCCCGAGGTTACGGCGCTGGAGGAAAGACGCTTGGCCACGAGAGAGAGCACGGTGCGACGCTCGGTTTCCTGCGGCTCGGGCAACGGTGCCAGATAGTGTCGTTGATCCGCAACCATCTCGCCCAGCCGGATGCATACCGCGCGCACCGCTGGTTGCAACGCAGGCGGAGCCTCGCGGGCCCAGCCTGCTGCAGCCTTCAGAATATCGTTCACCCGCTGGTCCGCCTGCGACTCCGGACTTGGGCGGTCGGTGCTTTCTGCCATAGGACTCACAGAATCGCCCCAAGGCGCCCGAAAGGCAATGCCCCGTCACGATCTGGGGCCTCGCCGCATTCGCACCGGATCGGGTCGGCCGTATCGCTCTTCGGCCCAAGGCTCGCCGCGCTTGTGATAGCCGTTTTGCTCCCAGAATCCGGGGTAGTCTTCCTCGAGGAACTCGAACCCCGTCACCCATTTGGCGCTCTTCCACAAGTAGAGGTGCGGAATGAGCAGCCGAACCGGACCGCCGTGTTCCGGATCCAGATCGCTTCCATTGTGTGTCAAGGCGAGGAGATTGGCCGGCCGATCGAGGTCGGAGAGGGGGACATTCGTGCTGTACCCTTGTTCCGCATGCACCAGGACGAAGCGAGCCTCGGGCTTGACCTTCGCCCGCGGGATAATGGATTGGACCGGAATCCCGCCAAACATGTTGTCGTAGCGGCTCCAGCGGGTCACGCAGTGAATGTCGCAGACCGTTTCCTGACGGGGCAGACCCATGAGCTCGTCCCAGGTGAGCTCGAAGGGCTGTTCCACCGCTCCCCAGACGCGGAATCGCCAGGTGGCGAGGTCAACCCTGGGGACTGTCCCGTAGTGAAGGACGGGCCACTTCACCGTGACAATCTGTCCCGGTGGAAGCCGTTTCCCTTCCTGGTTGCGGACGTCAACGCGATCGGTCATTACGGGCTCCGACTGTATTAACCTGTGAACCAGTTCTTAACGCCGGCTGGTCTCGGTTGGTTCTCTCGATCGGAGGAACTCTGGAAGGCCGGTGTAGGTCGGCTCAGGCAGGAACGGTCGGAAGGAAGCGGGGCAGTGTCGCGGGAATCGCTTCTCGGCTCAGTATCTTCGCGACCTCCTGAATCACCGACTCCCGAGTCACCTTCCACAAATCGGCACCGTGTAGTCTCGTGTCTCCATCAGCCGCATCGGCCCAGGCGCCTTCCCGTTCCACAGAGGTCATCTCCACGCCCGGTATCCCGCACGGAATGATGAGATTGAAACCGGATTCCTCATCCAGGACATTCAACGCGAAGCCATGGGTCGTAACCCATTGCCGGACGTGAATGCCGATGCTCGCGATCTTCCGCCCTCCAGTCCAGACTCCGGTCAGCCCCGCTCTGCGCTCCGCGGTGATTCCCAGTCTTCCGAGCGCTGAAATGAGGCCGGCCTCCAGCTGGCGCAGATACCAGTGCAGGTCCTGCCGATGGTGGTGGAGATCGAGAATCGGATAACCGACCAGCTGCCCGGGGCCATGGTAGGTCACGTCGCCACCCCGATCCACTTCCGCCACGTCCAGTCCCTTCGCGGCCAGTGCCGCCGGAGAGAAGGGCAGGCTGCTTTCGCGCGTGCCGCGACCGAGAGTCACGACGGGATCGTGCTGCACCAGCAACAAGAGGTCATCGCTGATCTCGCCGGCGATACGGCGATCGGCAAGGTCCCGCTGCAACCGGTGAACCTCGTCGTATCCCCGGCGCCCGAGGTCGATCACGTAAAAGGGAGGAATACTCATTGGGGGTGCGGCTGTCGAGCGCGACCAAGCCAGAGGCAGGCGAGAGCCGCCGCGGCGGCCAGAGCGAGGAGACCCATGCGCCCGAAGGCCCGGTCAAGAGGCATCGCGATGAGGGCGGCGACGAGCGACGCGAATCCGGCCACGAGCGAGAATGCTCCCCGCCGATACAGCGATTCGACCGGCCTCAGGAGCGACCAGGTGGCGGCTCCGCCCGCAAGCACACCGACCAGTGTTCCAATCAATAGCAGCATGGCCTGGGGACCACCGGTCTCAGGCGAGGTCGTGGGGGTAGACTGCAGTTGCAGGGTACGTACCAGCCACAGGACCATCGCGATGACTGCCGTGCCGAACAGCACCCCAAAAGCGAGCGCGCGGAGCGCAAGGCCCAGCTGATACGACTCATCGTCCTCGTTCAGCAATTTGCCTTCCCATCAGTTAAAATTATAAATTTCAATTCCCAATTGTCATCAAATCTTCAATCTGAAATCCTCAG